>Ga0209406_1000250_pt1 | contig 45832 bp, 42 predicted proteins | sample COGITO_mtgs_1204_FD_184808 | JGI IMG/M metagenome (GOLD analysis project Ga0209406, IMG submission 184808) | Pelagic marine microbial communities from North Sea - COGITO_mtgs_120426 (SPAdes) (version 2) | ecosystem: Environmental > Aquatic > Marine > Epipelagic ... | reverse complement strand
ACTTCTTTGATAAATCAGACTTGGTCGAATCCTTTGTTAAAAATGACCATTTAGGCTTTACCATTCTTTACAACCATAAAGGTGTAATTAGAAAATACTACCCAGATTTCATTCTTCGATTGGCGAATGGTGAATACATGGTGTTGGAAACTAAAGGTGTTGACAGCCAACAAAATCAAACCAAGCGTGAATACTTGAATGAATGGATAAATGCCGTTAACAATCATGGTGGTTTTGGAAAATGGCATTGGGATGTTTCATTTCACCCAAGTGACATAGAAGGATTGGTTAAAAATTGTGTTGATAAGGAATTAGCCTAAAGCATTTCCAGCACATTTCCATCCTCGTTCCTGCGGTGTCAAAGAGCTGAAAGCCAAGGCGAAAAATAAAAATTGGCAAACATTGAAAAGAAAAAGAAAATAAAGCACGAAAGCACAACAATGTATAAACTGCATTAAAACGCAGTTTATACTAAACGTTGGCAAACATAAAAAATAAGTAAAAACAAAAAGGGCATGCAATCAACCCCCAAAGCCATTTTAGCAGCAGTCTTTCTTAGCCTTATAACTTTGAATCTTTTCTCACAAGAAGAGCCGATTGTTCTAGTGACTAAAACAGGAAACATCAAAGGCACTTTAACGATACCTTCAGATATACAAGGAGTACCGGTAGTTTTAATTATTTCTGGATCGGGACCTACGGACAGAGATTGTAATCAGCCTACAATGCACACAAACTCCTTTAAATACCTTGCCGACACTTTGTATAAAAGGGGAATAGCATCTGTACGATATGATAAACGAGGTATTGGCGCGTCACGAGATACAACTATTGTTTTTAATGAAAGAGATTTACGTTTTGATACTTATATTCATGATGTAAAAGACTGGATAGAGTTTTTAGCGAAAGACTCTCGATTTTCGCACGTAATTGTAGCTGGTCATAGCGAAGGTTCATTAATTGGCATGGTTGCTATAAAAAACAATGCAAGTGTCAAAGGTTTTATTTCCATAGCAGGTTCTGGAATTCCTGCAGACGAGAAAATCAAAGAACAACTAGTCTCTCAACCTCCACTTGTGAAAGAACTGTGTTACCCTATATTAGATACACTAAAAAAAGGAGATACAGTGTCTGGTATACCACCAATGCTGTATTCATTGTTTCGACCAAGCATTCAGCCATATATGATTTCATGGTTCAAATACAATCCTCAACAGGAAATAAAAGGATTACATATTCCAATATTAATACTACAAGGAAACACCGACATTCAAGTATCCGTAGAGGATGCAGAATTATTATCGACCTCAAGTTCTTTTGCAGAGAAGAGAATCATAAAAAACATGAATCATGTATTAAAGGATTGTGACACTATAGAAAAACTAGTAAATATTGAGACTTACAACAACCCTGCATTACCTTTAAATAAAGAATTTATAAAAGAAATAATAGAGTTTATTCTTAAAATATAAATACATTAAAAACGATTTGCCAACAACACCTAAAGCAAACACCTTGCCTACCAAACCGTTTCTGCTTACTTTAGCCAAACCGTTGTAAGCCATTAAACAAAAAAAATAATTACTTTTGAAAAAAAAATAAACCCCTCTATATGAAAAACTTACTATTACTAATCGCCGTTACATCTTCTTTAAATATTATTGCACAAGTGCCTAATTATGTGCCTACCGATAGTCTTGTTGCTTGGTATGGTTTTAATGGTAATGCCAATGATGAGAGCGTTAATACGAATGATGGAACTGTTAATGGTGCGACATTGACTTCTGATAGATTTGGGAATGCAAATGCGGCTTTTGATTTTGATGGGAATGATGATATTGCTTGTGGTAATGATGCTAGCCTACAAATTGAAACCGGAACAATTCAGGCATGGATTGCGTCAAACAATGCAGGTGGCCTTTTAGCTGTTTTAAATAAGCGCGGCAATTACAATATTTATTTTGAAGATAATGAATTCGGGATATATCAGTATGATGGTGGATCAGGGGTTTTTAAAGGTTCAGGAGTATTTATAAATGATAGTGATTGGCATCATCTGTTAATAACATTTCAAAGTAATGTTGTAAATGGAACTAGATTTTATTTTGATGGCGCACCCGTAAAAGATACAACGTGGAATACAAGAGATCATTTATACGATCTTACAGCTGGTAATCACCCTCCATTTAGTCAGTTTTTTCAAGGCGTTATTGATGATATCGGCATCTGGAGCCGCGCACTTACAGAATGTGAAGTACAAGGCCTTTATAATGCAGGTTTAGGCACAACTGCAAGCGTTACACAAACAGGTGCTATGCTGAATGCAGCCCAAACCGGAGCAGTATATCAATGGTTAGATTGTAATGATAACAATGCCATTATTAATGGAGAAACGAATCAATCTTATACACCAACAGTTACTGGAAACTATTCTGTAGCAGTGAATATGCATGGTTGTGTTGACACTTCAACTTGTTACTTAGTAGATTATACAGGTTTGAGCGAGTTGTATTCTGAGATTGTCAGTATTTATCCAAATCCAGCAAGTAATAAAATTACGATAAATGGACTTAATGATTTAACGGATATAAAAAAGATTGAAATCACCTCAATTACTGGTGCAATTGTAAGAAAAGAAAATATTACAAATTCTGTAATTGATATTTCAATGCTTAATTCAGGTATGTACTTGCTATTTATTTCCCACCAAAATGGATTTGAAAAAATTAGTTTTCTTAAAGAGTAATTAAAGAACGGCTACAACAGCACCTAAAGCAAACAGCCTTGCCTACCAAACCGTTTCTGCTTGCTTTAGCTGAAACGTTGGCGGTAATTAAACTTTTGATTTATTCAAGACTTAAAATAAAAACAGGATAACAATATCTGGTTGTAAAAATGGTAACTAAATTTATTTATTTCCTACTTTTAACAGTATCCTCTCTCTTGAGCAATTGCATGCTGGCTCAAGAAGAACAAAACCCCAACCAATGGGATGTTGATTTTGATAGAGCCTTGCAACTTTGGGATCAGGGCCAAAAAGATTCATCATTTACCATCTTACTTGGACTGGAAGAAAAAAGCAAAAACTTGCCAGATGAATTCAATGCAAAGCTATTCGTAAACCTAGCGATTAGACTAGAGGAAATTGGAGATCTCCATTCTGCCTTAGAATACAAAAAGAAATCGATCAAAATACACCCGAAAAGTGATTCAATTCCAAATTTAGAAGCGGAAAGAGTAGCCCACTTTTTTAACAACCTCAATCAAAGAGATTCAGCTATCCACTATACTAAACTAGCTCAATCACGATTCTCATTAGGCACAACAAAGCGGGATTCTGCTCGATATATTTTGATGAACAATAACATTGGATATTATTTCTATCTGGAGGAAGAGCTGGATTCAGCCTTTAATTATTACAACAAAGTGGTGACGGATTATAACAAAGCACATTTCCCTGGTATTTACGGTATAGCAATCGGGAATATGGCTCAATTGCATTTTGACCAACAGGAGTTTCAAACCGCACTAGAATTGGCAAAAAAAGAATTAGAGTTTTCTAAAATTTATGTGCCCGAATCCTATTTAATAACTTTAGTCTTGGCGGCAAATTGCAGTTATCAATTGAACCAAATGGATGAAGCGGATAACTATATTGATTCTTTTCTCCTAAATAAAGACAACAAAAAGAACACCGATAAGAATAAGTTGAGTTCCACAGACGGAGATTTGATAAAAAGCGCTTACGAACTAAAAGCAAAAATTGAATTCAAGCAGAATCGGCCAAAAAAAGCGTACCAGACACTTGTATTATTGACTCATTTTGAAGACAGTTTGAAAGCTGCTCAAAAAAAAGACGAACAGTCCTTTTCTTCTTTCACCAACTATCGACTACAATCCATTCAGCAAAAGTTGGAATTGACCAAAAAAGAAACAGCAATTGCCGAAGCCAATGCAGCAAAAAAAACTGTTCAGATCAGGATTTATGTCGTGAGCCTAATTTTAGCACTGCTTCTTACCATTGTTGGCCTATACTTGTACAGACTCTTCCTAAAACGAAAAGAAAAATTCAAACAAATTGAATATGAGTTATTACAATTAGAATTGGATAACAAACGAAAAGACGTTACACAACTCGGAATAGAACTTTCCAACAAGCGAGAATTCGTTAATGAGATGAACGAACACCTCGCTGAAATACTAAAGAAACCATCGAAAGAATCTAAGCAGAATATTCGCGCACTTCTGCGTGATCTTAACCACAGAGCTTCAATGGAGGGAAATCTGGTTGCACTGAGAACAGATATTGTAAAAGTGAACAATTCCTTTTTTGAAACACTTGGTGCAAAATATCCTGAGCTAACTCGAACCGAAAAAGAAATTTGTGGATTGTTAATTCTGAATTTTTCAACTAAGAATATTGCCTATATCCGCAATGTTACAATCAACGCAGTAAAGAAAAAGAGGCAAATTATCCGAAAAAAACTTCCTATTTCATCAGAAGAAAACTTAGTCGAATTCCTTATAAAGCATAGTAATCCAAAGGCTTAAGGATCAAGTACCCCTGAAATACCCCTTTAAAATTTCTTTTTTTTTGATTTTATGTGGAATTTTGACTCATGCTTTTACTTCATAAAACAAATAACATGAGAAAATTAACCTACTTGGTAGCTGCTTTAACGTTAGTACTTCTTTCCTGTAAGAAAGAGGACAATATAGTGGAGGAAATTCAGCCACCTTCAGAAACACAAGGATGTAACATGCTACTCATTGGGAATAGCTTTTTTAACCCTTATGCCGAAAAACTTGATGTAATGGCAATTGATGCTGGTTTTGTAAATCACAATAGTACAATTGTAATTCGTGGTGGCGAAAACGGAAGAGCTATCAATTTCTGGAACGATTCAAGTAGTTCAGAGCATAGTTTAATTAAGTCAACCCTTGACCAAGGCGATGTTGATTTTTTTGGAATGACAAGCGGGCATGATTCTATCAATCGGATCGAAGGGTTCAAAGCTTGGATAGAATATGCCTTACAAAGCAATCCAAACATTACCATTTTTATTTCTTTAGCACCATTTGACTTTCCGAATGGTGATCCAAACGGAACCCGCCCAAGTTGGGATACATTAGCAATAAGCAATGGATTCAGTACTGTACAAGACATGTATAGTTATTATATAAGTGAAATTTTACATAATGAAATTGTGGACCAATTGCGTGTAGAATTTCCGTCTACGAAAATATTTACTATACCTACAGGTTGGGCTACATTCAATTTAAATCAAATGAATATCGATGGGTTGTTGTTAGATCAAATTGATATGTTTGGATCATCGGCTTCCTCAATCTTTGTTGATTCTAAGGGGCATCAAGGTGAAATTGTTAAAAACACAGGTGGCTTAATATGGCTTAATAGTATTTATAGTGTTAATTTAAATGAGAACACCTATGATACAGGGTTCAATACAGACTTGCACCAAATCGCAAAGCAAATAACTGATAGTCATAACCCAAATTACAAACAGTAAAGATCAATCATTTGTAAAAATCAGGAATTTAAATTTTAAAAAATTACCTGAATATTAAAACGAACACATTAAATCAATAAATAAAATTTAAAAATGAAAGCTATTCTACCAATTATAATTACTCTATTCATAGTAAGTACAGGTAAATCTCAAATTGATACCGTTACTAGTTTTACTACTGTAATTAAACCAAATCATAATATTAGCTTGGAGAATGCTTTATATGATGAAGGCTCATTTATGACTTATGATAGTAGCTCTGCTATGATTAATTTAAACGGAGCAGCATTCTCGATAGATTATATCAATCAAGACGGAGGTACTAATTTTGATGGTTATCCATCTGGCAGCATCGGTGGGGTAAGAAAATCGGGGGTATATTATCCTGGAAATTATTCCGCATGCGGAATGCCTGTACAATTGCAAAGTTTAGAACATGATTTCAGATTAAAATGGAAAACTTTTCAAATAAATGCTGATGATGTCGATGATAAATGGTGGGCTACTATTAATGTAATTTTTGATATTGGAGACTCAAATCTCTTTCCTGTAGATACTGCAAGAGATTTTGATATTGTTATTCAATTTCAACGCTATGAACAAGATGCTCTAACAGACAACCCTAATACTGGGGGTGCATATTGGTGGTTTGCTCGTGATTCCAATGGCGTCATTGAGCCATTTAGTTTAATGATTGAAGGTGTTGAATATCAGTGGGCCATCAGATATAAATTTTTCAATTATGGAGCTGGCAATCCTAATTCACACAAAAATAATAAAGTTCATATTAAGTTCATTCCGATTGATAATAACCACATTCCATCCGAATTGGATCACCCTTTAAAAAGATTTGTTGACGCTACTGTAGACTATTTACAGTATGTTAATCTTCCAGCGGCAGAATTAAACCTTGCCAATCAAAAAGTTGCAAACCAAAACTTATGGGTAAAAAAAGTTTCGGCAGGCTATGAAGTTTATTCTGGAAACTCAACCCTAGGTCAAGATTATTTTTACACGATAGTGGATAATATAACGCCAGATGAACCAACTAATTTAACATTAACGCCATTAGCAAATAGTTTCGTTTTAAATTGGGACACTCACCCAACAGACAATTACGAATCTTATACTGTTTACAGGTCCGAAAATGGTGGTCAGTTCACAAAACTTGATTCGTTAATTTACACAAATACATACGAAGATTCAACAATTGTTAATGGTGTAGATTATCAGTATTACGTCACCGTTCTAGATCGTTCATTTAACGAATCTTCTCCATCTAATACAGTTAATACAATTACTCTATCTACAAGTAATTATTCAAATTATAAGGTTTCGATATATCCGAATCCAACAAGTAACACCGTTAGATTAGTCGGAAAAATTGAATTTTCAGGAGATATCAGCATTTACAATAATTTAGGTCAAAACATCACGAAGCATACTAACGTAAGCAAGGTTAATAATAATCTGGTCATCATAGATTTATCCAATCTTAATTCGGGCTTTTATTATATTAAAACTAAAACTACCGCCAACAAGGTGTATAAGCAATAACACCCTGCGGGATGTAACTACTCATACACATATCGTTGGCAAACATTGAAAATGAAATTTTACATAAAAATACTTACTGCCCTTTTCATTCTTAATTCCTGTTCTGGAAATAACAAATTTGATGAAACCAGAAAAGATGAGCAGTTAACTCAAAAAATAGGAAGCATTCTCGGAACTAACGGACTGCATGAATTTGAAGTTGAGGGAGTCAAAGTGGTTCTAGATTCAGTTTCAAGACTTTACAACTTTCATTATGAAATAAGTGATTCAATACGTTTATTTTTCACAGATAGCATAACTGTATATTCAAATCCTGATAAAACGATTGTAAAAGACATATACCTTGGAAAGGACAATAAGGAGCCTTCAGTTGGTATTAATTACTTCAGACCAAATGGACAAGATAGTATCTTAAATCACTTTATTGGAAGTGAACAAAATTTAACCTATGTATCAAAATTTGACAGCTTAGATAGAATAACATTTTATGGAATGATCGATTATAAATCCTCAAACGACATGCTTTGGGAAATGACTTATGAATATAGAGACAGCTCAACGGTAACTGGGGCAATTTTAATTCAAGACTCATATATTACCTACTCTCAAGGAGAAAAGGAATTTCAGTACATGGTATTATTCTATTTTGATAAAAAGAACAGACTAATTAAAGAGATAAGACAAGGTTCATGGGAAGACCCTAGAGCAAATATATTCACTTATTCCTATAATGAAAAAGATAGCTTAATTAACCGAAAAGTTGAAGTTGTGGGAATAATTGACAATATTTCATATTCAGAAAAGCGTCATAATTCAATGTGTAATCAAGAAAATAATTTGATTGGTTTCACTCCTAATTTTCACAACATTAATTTAGAGATAAAAAATCTAATAAATAAAAATATTTTATTGAGTAGAAATGACAAATGTGAACAGCTTCAGTTTATATTCAGTACGTCAAATAACGAAATACAAATCATATTCAATACGGACCAACAGCGCACAAAAAAAAAGGTGCAATGTATTATTTCAAAAAAAATCAAATAAAAACGTTAGCCAACAAAAGCTAAAGCAAACAGCCTTGCCTACCAAACCGTTTCTGCTTACTTTAGCTGCAACGTTGGCAAACATAAAATAAATGAAAAAAATAGCATTGATAACAGGAGCAAGTAAAGGAATTGGGAAAGCTCTAGCTAAGAAAATGCTTAATGAAGGTTTTATTGTTATTGGAACCAGTAGAAGTGGAAAAATCAATGATATTGAAGATAAAGATTTTCACTCAATAAAACTAGATCTTTCTAATCCAGAAAGTATCGAGGATGCACACAAAGAGATTTTAAAGAAATTTAAAGGCATTGACATCTTGATAAATAATGCAGGAATTGGACCTGATTTGGACACATACTATCCAGAAAGAAAATCATTCAATCTGACTTTTGACATCAATGTCAACGGAACTGTGTTTTTTACTGAACCATTGATTGAGTCAATTAACGAAAACGGAGCTATCTTAAATATTTCTTCAAAAATGGGTTCATTACACGTTTGTGAATTAACTGACTCTGTTGCTTATCGAATGTCTAAAAGTGCGTTAAACATGTACACTAAGATTCTTGCAAACAGGTTAAAAGGTAAAATAAAAGTGGCATCAATTCACCCTGGATGGGTAAAAACTACAATTATTGAAAGTAACCTTACAAATGGAAGGTTAACACCAAAACAATCAGCAGAAAACATATTCAATTTTATTAAAATGGATTATGAAAGCGGAACGTTTTGGAATTCCGAAAATGGCAGTAATTTACAATGGTAAAACGATTTGCCAACAAAAGCTAAGCAACATAATCCTTGCCAACCAAACCGTTATTACGTAGCTTAGCCGCAACGTTATGAGAAACAAGTAAAAAATAAGATCCCTTATGGAAAATTCACAAACACCCACTTTTATAAACGATCAGTATTTTATACTCAAAAAGAAAATCGTTTCTAGTTCATTAAATGCAATTGAAAAAATTGTAAAACAAGAGAATTCTGAAAAAGAAGCATTTGAAAAAGTATGGATTCCTGAAAATCAAATTAAAGGCTCAATAAAAAAAATTGATCGCGAATCATTTGAAAAGGTAAACCATTACTTTTTGGACGAATTTAAAGATCTAATTGAAAAAGGAACTTGTTTACAAGATTTAGAATTAGTAGCTGTGAGGCGAAACATACTGACCAAAAATGACTCAGTTTCTATGCACAAAGATGTTGATGGATATGTCGTAATTATTGACATTCCAGAACCATCAGTTCCAGAAGAGGATGAACAAGATAGTGGTTCACAGCAACCTGAAGATTCAAATACAATATTTGAAGGAGGGAACATCCTTTTTAAAAAAGATAATGGTGAAACCGTTGAAATTGAACTAAAACCTGATGAATTGCTGATCGCAAAATGCACAAACGAACATGGAGTAAAAAGAGTATTGTCTGGAAAAAGAGAAAGTATCGCCCTTTTCTCAAGGCCAAAGGCATTTTGAATCTCATAACAAAACCTAAACTGCATTAAGACGCAGTTTAGCCAAACCGTTGTAGGTAATTGATTACTAAAAAATATAACTTTTAAGAAAATATTATGGAAAAAAAGTATAATATAACAATTGAATTAGGAGGTGCAATGACCCAACTTTCATTTAGAAACGATGATGAATACTGGGTTGTTGATCAAGACAATTACATTACAATAAAGGAAAACGATAAGATCATTCACCAGTCTAAAGTAGAGGATTTAAAACTAGATGACTCAACTCATATTGAGATCCCTTCGTGGTTTTCTGATAACTTAGTTTCTTCTCTGGCTCATAAACTAAACAATGTCTTTGATAAACGAAATCGTTTGGTGAAATCTACTCAAAACCAGGAGTTTGAATACTATTTATTCATAATGAATCTACTTCCTTCACCTGGATCAAAGTCTTTTGTAAAAGTGGAAAAGAACTATGGGAAGTTTTTAATTCAGGATACGTTTGAATCAGAAGCGCCTTTCGATTTTAATAAACTGACCTTTATTCATATGGATACTTTTCAGCAGTTTACAGGCTCAACTTATAATTTCTCTAATATTCTTTATGATGGAAATAAAGCTGAGTTTAATGTTTATGATTCTAATATTAAAGACGGAAGTAAAGAATCCTACTTAAAAAGTACTTCTTTGTTTTTAAATGAAGATATTGCTTCCAATGAGATTGTTGGTGGTTTATCAAAACAAAAGATATCCAATAAAGATCGCGAGTTGGTACTAAAATTAGTTTCTGCAAATGGACTAGATCTGGAGTTTGCATCCGACAATTTAAAGTCGGATAAGGAGGTAGCGCTCGCTGCTCTGAAGCAAAATGGACGGGCTTTTGAATTTGTATCAGATGATCTAAAATCTGATAAAGAAATTGTATTAAACACTGTTCATAGCTATGGGAAAGCTCTCGAGTACGTATCAAAAGAGCTACAAGGTGATAAAGAAATAGTAATAGCTGCTGTGACAGGAGGTTATTGGGACGGACAGGCTTTGGAGTTCGCTGCAAAAGAATTAAAAGGAGATAAGGAAGTTGTGCTGGCTGCTATTAGAAGCGGTGGAGAGGCTTTAGCTTATTCCTCTAAAAATTTACAAAAAGACAAAGAAGTAGTCTTAGAGGCTGTCAAGAATATATCAAAATATTATAAGGGGGATTTTTATATTAAGGAATTTTTTAATGAGAGCATTAATAAACAATTCCTAAAGGATAAAGATATCATGCTGGATGCAGTCAATACAAGTGGTATTTCCTTGCGGTTTGCGTCTCAAACTTTGCGGTCAGATAGAGAGATTGTGCTAGCTGCTTTTAATAATTTGAAAGTTAAGTTCGAATATGTGCATAGATATGGGCTGGAAGTGATAGATAAGAAATTCTTGAACGATTCTGAACTAATGCTTTCAGCATTGAAACATGCGAATTATAGTGACCTTTATCCGTTTTATGAATTAATAAGTGAAAATTTGAAAGCAGATAAAGAGTTCATGACGCAAGCCATTTACATTAATGGAGGTTCAATCAAATATGCATCCGAAAAGGTATTGGAAGAGCTAAAATCAGACAGAGAAATTATACTTTCTGCCGTGAAAGCATCAGCGTATAACTTAGAGTACGCGTCTGAAGAATTGAGAGGAGATAAAGAAATCGTCATGGCTGCTGTTGCGAGTAACAAAAGAGCGCTGGAATTTGCTTCGGAAGATCTACAAAATGACCCGGATATTCTGGCATTAAAAGGTGAATAGAATATTAAAATTTATCACTGGTAATGAGTTATGACAGACAAAAATTTATATTTTAACAGTAATAAAAAGGGCATATCGCAAACCTTTAAATTAGAGTAGGTAAATTATTTAAAATAAAAATTATTATGATAAAACGAGAAGATTATCCAAGTATAGTCTGTGATGGTATGCAAGTATTTGCTGTTTCAGGCCTAGGAGGAAGAAAGCAAGTGTGTAATTTAAGCGCTGGATACTCAGGTTTAGGTGTGCCGACTGGAGCGCAATGGGTTGATGACGAGAGAATCCATATTACAACTGATAAGGGGAAAATATTGGAGTATACCAAATATTGTAGTGGCCCAAAAGTAATGTAGCTAATATGACTGCTAATTAAGAGGACCTTTCGCGAAATTTGTGATAAACTTGATCTATGAAAGAAATAACACAAGCATATATCCAGTTACTTAAGGCTATTGATCTTAACAATCCATTAATCTTTAAAGGAATTAGAGAGGGTTTGAATAAGTTCCTTAGTAATGCTTATTTATCTGGCCCTGGTCACAAATATGAAAAAGGACATTTCTATTCAAATGCAGCATACGAAAAGGTCAAAAAACGAGACTGGGCTAACCTTATCTTTGAACACATGGTACCTAAACACAAATACCTACAAAAGCCTTGTGTTGCCATGGCTAAAAAAGGCCAATTAAATGAAAATGATGTAGTTAAATTGGTGAATAAGTACTGGAAAATTGCAATTATTACAGTAGAAGAAGATAAGTTGCTCAAAGGAAAGACTATGCCTAAAGGATGGGATGGTGAAGATATTTTTCTTCGTTACACTGCTGCAGGAATTGACCTTACGGCAAAAGATGATTTGAAATGGTGAAAACAACCTACAACAACACCTAAACTGCATTAAAACGCAGTTTAGCCAGAACGTTACCTGCAATGTGGAAAAAAGGCCAAGCAACAAAACAACGACACATTTTGACGGACTGACATTCTATTTTTGCAGAAAACGGGGAAGCTGAAAACCGATTAGAGTAAGCGGAAAATTAAAACAAAAGTTTTATGAAAAATTATCAATGTAAAAAGTGTTCAACGCACATAAAAAGTGCTTCAAGACCATCAGTATCCAATTGTCCAAGTGGCGGACACCATCAGTGGACAGATTTAGGAGAAGTTGGTTCTGATAATTATCAATGTAAAAAATGCAGTATACTTGTTCAATCAAAAAACAGGCCCTCAGTTCCTAATTGCCCAAGTGGTCCAAGTGGTGGACATCATCAGTGGACAAAACTTTAAGAAATTATTGGTGGTGGCAAAGCCACCACCAATAATTTTACTTTGAAAATATTTATATGGAAGCATCAACAACAATAAATCAAATGTTGGCAGGAAATAGAGTTTTTGTTGGCAGGATTAACATTTTTCATTGCACAGTACTATCAAACTACTAATTGCCAGCATCAATTCATCCTCCGTTCAAATAAATTTGGAGAAATTGTTCAATCATAAACATATTATTATATATTTACAAAAAAAAGAAAGTTATGTCTGAAAATTTAACAAACGAATTTCATAAATCAAACGAAATTCATGAATTTAAAGTAGAGCCTATAATGGTTTTAGTTCTTGGTATTGTTACTTGCGGTTTATACCTTATATATTGGAATATGCAGATAGCAAAAGTCATTAATTCTGTAACCAAAGAAGAAAGCATATCACAACCCATTGCTATTTTTTCAGGGTGTTGTATGCCTGTAAATATTTACTTCTACTATTTGGTAGGCAAAACAGGTCTTCCTAAAATATATGAAAAAACTGGTGTAGTTGATAAAGATCAGTCTATGATTTTAATGATAATGGGATTCCTACTTCCGCAGGTTGCAGCTATGATGGTTCAAGGTGATGTTAACAAACTTTACGAATAAAAAAAATTCCAGTAAGCTTTTATCAATTTTAGGAGCAACTGTAATTCTTTTATTTCCACTTTACGTTTACCTTTTTAGTTTTGAAGACATAACTACTGCTCAATCGCTATGCCCATTCAAAATGACAACTGGACTTCCGTGCCCTGGTTGTGGGATTACAAAATCAATTGCTTCCATATATGATGGCGACATAATACAGAGCTTCAATTATCATATTTTTGGACCGTTTGCATTTGTATTCTTTATTGGATTAATTATGTTGTTAAGTTTTGAACTTTTAATTAACAAAGAGTTTTTTAGATCCATTTTTTATAGTACTAAAATTGCAACTTTTCTTGCAATAATATTATCAATATATCATTTTATTAGAATAATATCTTTTTTAAAAGAGAATAATTTAGATAGTATTTTAGAACAATCTATATGGTTTTAAATTTCACTATTAATACAGTTAATCAGTCAAACAGAGCATTTAAAGCTAACGGCAATTTCATTGACTTTTACTTTACGATCAATTAGTGATTTTAAACATGTTGGCTTTTTAAGAAAATTAAAACGACTAATTTCGGAAAGTTATATTCAAAATTATTCTCTCCTTTAAGCATGAAAATTGGGTTAATTGAAATAATTATTGAGCTAAATAAATATTAACAATACAATCGAACTATTAGAATAGATGACTTAACAAATGGTATCTATTACATCTCTATCCAATTGAAATCTGGAAAAATTAACTGTAAAAAACTAATTAAACAGTAAGAACGTGTACCAACAAGGGCTAAAAATCATATACCTAACCAGTCAAACCTTTAGACAAAATTTATGTTAGAGGTTTCAAAAATATTTTTAACTAAAAAAACATTTAAATACATCTTCCTTATTGCCATAATGTTTAGGTTTATATATCTAAACTATATGAACTGGAAATACGGTTATTTTACTACTGGTATTCCAGGAATTCAATATTGGTTAGATTCAGAAAGGTATTTATTAGGGGCTGAAAGCATATTAAACGGCACCTCTATTATAGGCCGAGGAAATCAATATTTTGGCTATATGATTTTTATAGCGCTAATTAAATTTATAGGATTACCCCTAAAATTTGTTATTGTATTTCAAATAATTATTTCAATTATTGCTGCTTTTACTTTATTTAATCTTGCGAAATATATTACCGGCAATAGTATAAGTGGCTACGTAGCAATTTCACTATACATATTGAATCCTTTTATTAACACATGGCATACATTTATTCTTACTGAATCTTTATATTCTTCATTCGTTATCTTTTCATGTTGGGCATTTTACAAAGCATTAAATTCTCGCTCCTATAAATACATTATACTATTTATTATTATTCTGTTAGCAACAATCTTCATACGTCCCAATGGATGGATATTTTTACCAATATTTATTTACTTTTTTATTTTTTACTCAAAACTTAAGCTCAAGGTTAAAATATCAAGTGTAATAATTATCTTCTTTTCATTCATCATTCTGGCAAACTCTATTCCTACTCTCCAGAAGGCAATTAATGTAACTACACCTGTTGAACTTATGAAAAAAGGAGAAGTTATATGGGGTCATCCAGAATTAAGAATTGAAATGCCAACGGAAGAAATCAAAAATCAAGAGAATTGGTCACAAGGATATAAATATATCATCAAGCACCCCTTTTCTTGTACTAAACTAGCTTTCTTGAGAATTGGAAATATGTTTATTCAAATACGCCCACATCATTCAATAATTTATAAAGCGCACATACTACTATGGATTATCCCAGCATATTTTCTGGCTTTTTTAGGAATTATTAAATATCGCAAATCAATGATTATACGCATTGTTTTGGCCGTAATAGTGGGACACGCATTTATTGTTGCATTAACTTACGCTACTCATGAATCACGATTCCTAATCTATATTCTTCCCATAATTTATTTACTTAGTGGATGTGGCTTCGTGTCTGTGCTTCAAAAAGTAACTCCTTTTTTAACAAAACAAAAAGCAGCACTAAAGCGAAGAATGTACAAAAGAGACGTCCAAGATAGCAGTAAAAACAAGGGTTCCATATGAGAATAATAGATAAAATAGACATCAAGACATTTATTTTTATAGCAAATATTATTTTTATTATTCTGTATATTATCTTGTCAATAAATAACAGAATAGCTCACGATGATTATTATTCAATTTATACGATCAATAAAATAGGGGTAATTGATTCTGTAATATATCAATACAATGATTGGTGTACTAGATATATTGCCGTTTTTGTAAGTTTTTCTGTAGCCGGGTTATTGCAATACAAGTACACGCTATTTATCTATAATATATTCTTATTTACACTGTTTATAACTGCGATTTATTATTGCTTATATGCGCACAGAAAGTTATTAAATAAATCCACACCAAATGATAAATTGCAAATACTTAATTACGCAACTTTTATTGTTTCAGCTATCTTTTATACATCATTTAACATTGGAGAAACGTGGTTTTGGCTATCCTCAAACAGTACTTATTTATTAAGTGTTATTATGTTATTTTTTGCATTTGCATTTATTTTTAATGACAAGAAAAACGTTAGTAATAAAATTATTATAACTCTTGCATCGCTATTTATTGGAGGCTCTAATGGTGCGCTAAGCGTAATCTTACTTTTTGTGCTATTTGTATTATTCTTTTTTTATAAATATAAAAAACCAAATAAAATAATAGCGAATAAACTCCTATTATCATTTGTTAGTCTCTTAATAAGTTTTACCCTTCTTTATATGGGTAATGGCAATAATATCAGAGGGGCTTTTTTCAATCAGATAACTGTTTTTGATAGCTTTATACTAAATATTAAAATGACAGCGATTATCCTACTTTTTCGGGTTCCAAACATTCTTATTTATGTTCTATTATTCACAATTCCGTCATATTATGTATTTACAAATACAAAAAGCATTTCAAGGTCAACGTTTATTAAAAGATCTTTAGTTTCCACAGGCGTTCTTTTGCTACTGCTTTTTTTCTTCCAGCTCCCGATAACCTATAAAACACAAGATGTAGCTGCTATAAGAACGCTGCTACCTATTTCAATTCTCTTTTTTTTATATGGTTTGTATTTGGTATATAATATCCGACAGGTTGAATTATTTAGTTGGAGAATACCTCTATCTTTTATAAAATTTGTCCTTGTTTGTATAATTCTTTTTAATACTTGGAATTTAGTAACTCAATATAAAATAACACAGAACTATGCTGATAAATATGATAAGCGAATAGAGTATATAAATCAGATGTCAAGGATGGACACAGTAATACTTGAGCCACTTCCAAATTCAGGGTTTTTATACTCCTCTGAGATTTCTTTTGATTCTGAGCACTACACCAATCAACAATTAAAGATTGGTTTACAAACTAAATCTGAACTTATGCTTAGAAAAACTAAACATAACACACCATAAATATAGGCTCTTAAAGTAATTTGAAACAGATAACGAGAAAGTTACTTTAAAACGACAATTACATTAACGAGTTTTCACAACAGTCAGTTTTCCATTGCGCATGATGCTATACCCTTTTACATGATATAAATAAGGCCCCATGCTCAACTGAAGCTTGCCTATATTTATAAGATCGTTTCCATTTATAATAGCCAATCGGTTAAACCTAAATGAACTACTATTTTTTATCCGTTCCGTTTTCTTTGGGTTTTTGTTTATTCGGTAGTCTTTTAGCGTATTTAAGGCTTTTATTAATAATCCACTCCAATTGCCCGTTAACACTTCGGAATTCATCATCTGCCCATTTCTCAATTTGCTTAAATGTATCGGGGTCAACCCTTAAAACAAATGGCTTTCTTTTACTCACAAATCATTAGTTTAATGACCCAGTATTAATTACTGGTGTAACCTCTTTATCACCGCATAAAACAACCATTAGATTGCTCACCATTGAAGCTTTTTTATCATCATCGAAATCAATAATATTGTCCTTGGATAGCTTTGCTAATGCATCTTCCACCATTCCAACTGCCCCTTCAACAATTTTCTTACGAGCAGCTACAATGGCAACAGCCTGTTGCCTCTTCAACATTGAACTTGCAATTTCTGGCGCATAAGCTAAATAACCAATTCTTGCTTCCATTACTTTTATACCTGCTATAGCTAAGCGTTCAGTAATTTCATCTTCCAAAGCCTCATTAACTCCATCCATTCCAGATCTTAAAGTTAATTCAGCATGCTCATCATCAAAATTATCATAAGGGTATGAGCCTGCTAATTTTCTTACGGCAGCATCCGTTTGAACCCGAACAAATTCTTCATAATTATCTACATCGAAAGCTGACTTATATGTATCCTCAACCTTCCATACCAATATAACATTAATCATAATTGGATTACCAATCTTGTCATTGACCTTTACTCGCTCGCTATCAAAATTCCTTGCTCTCAAAGAAATCCTTTGTCTTGTATAAAAAGGATTCGTCCAAAAGAATCCATTGTCCCGTACAGTCCCTTTATACGCTCCAAACAACACCATTACTTTTGAACTATTTGGATTAATCGTAAAGAAGCCTTTAACTATTAGTACTATAACTGGAGCTATAATTATAAATAATGGATTTTTTGTGATTAGTAAACCGGCTACCATACTCATAATTACAACTAATAACATTAGTAGCATTACATAACCGTTACTTGCTTTAATTTGTTTTTCGTTTTTCATTGTGATATCATTTTAATATCACAACGATACTATTAAATTTTGAATTAACAAAATATTTTTAAACAATTATAAAATATTAAATACCCAACAACCGCTGAATTTAATTATGTTTTATATAGAAATTCTGTTTCGAAAATAGCAAGTAAGAGCAGAAAATAAAGGGATATCTGCATACGTATTCTATTTGTTAGAATAAGTACCATAATTATTATTAACTTTGAAAGCCTCGGAAATGAATCACACATTATTTAGCAGCAATGTGATAAAAGATTAAATAAAAACTATGGACAGAATTAATGTATTAGAAAATTCAAATAACAGGCAACATTTATTTACCAAAGAACTATTAGCTGAAACCAATGATTCTGAACTTCAGGAAATAGTTAAAAATGCTTCCAAAGAACTGAACAGCCCTATAGCGCTTGTAAGCCTGGTCCTAGATCAAGTGCAATTCTTTAAAGCACACATTGGCTTACCTCCAGTGCTTGCTGAAGCAAGGGGCACTCATCGAGATGTCTCTTTTTGTCAATTCGTAGTTAAAGATGGAGAAGCTTTTGAGGTTAATGATGCAGCGAATGACCCACGAATCCCCCAACATGTTGTAAAAGAATATAATATTCAATCGTACCTTGGAGTTCCAATAAAATTAGACGAAACAGTTATGGGGTCTCTTTGCGTTCTGGATACAAAAAAAAGAGAGTTTTCTCAGGAGGAACACAATTCCTTGAAAAAGTTAGCAGATTTGGTCAATATCCGACTAAAACATATTACAAAAGATCGAAGACAAACAAGATTAGACTTAACCGAAGCTACTCTAATACCCGCAATTAAAGAATTATATAATTCTTTAAGGTCAATGGAAAACTTTATTCAACTAGGTCATTCTTCAAGGAAGTCTCTAGAAACATATCTTAATCATTCTAATCATATCTTTTCAGACAAATCAAAGTTTTCGGATGGCATAAGATTTTCCCATGAAGCAGCCTCAAAAACAAACAAAAAAAATGAAGATTTACTCCTCGAGATGGAGTTTGCACTGAATGACAGCATGGACTGTATTAAAGCCCTAGAATCTTTGGTGATAAATTTAGAATCAACGACTATATCGGAAATTATTACTTCAGCTCAAGATCTTTCAAGAAATTCAACAAACCGCATTGGAGGATTCCCTTTACCCGATTTCAAATCTGACCCCATAATTTACGCTAAAGGAAACTTGGCATTGGCAATTGCGACAAACTGTCTATTACTAATGTCTTCAGAAATTGGGTCAGAAAATTCTAACAATGGAATTGAACTCCAAATTAATGAAAAGCCAACATCAGTTGAACTCGTTTTTATGGCTTCCGACATTAATGAAGCTGCTATGCTAAAAGTTGTCAATAATTTAAATAAATTATTGACAAGTGAAATGCCTTCGCTAAAGCTTCAATCCAAAGGAGCAAAGCTCATTTTAGAATTCCAAACTGTTGTAAATAAAACCTAGCTTTGTAGGTGTTCAATAGGATAAATAAATTCAAAAACAAACTACTAAATTCAAACTTGGGGTAAACGGAACCCCCGACACATAAGTAATTGAGCCATCAGGAAAACTTGAAAACTGATTTAATCTAACGTTTTGTACGTTAAAAAGATTGAGTACTGAAATTCCTAAATCCATATCAACTTTACGAGAGATAAGGTCATATTCCATCCCTAAATCGAAACGAGAGTAAGGTTCTCGTCCTTTAAAATAGAGTCCCTCCACACTATTATTAAATCCCGATCCGTATACTTGATTGAGAGAAATTTTAAGTTTCTTGAAGCGGAACAGGAAGGCTAATTTTATTTCATGTCTTTGATCTTGAGGAGCGTGCGTAAATTCCTGATTAGAATTTTGCTCAAACCTTTCATCAACCTTTCCAAGTGAATACGCCAATAGTAATTCATGTGTTCTAAATTTCCTTTTTAGCAATAAGTCTATTCCGTAAGATTTAGATTCCCCTACCGAATGAAACAATCCGCTGATACTATCATTCATAAAATACCGATTGATATTCGATGTGGTTTTAAAAAACCCCTCTATGGTTAATTCAATAGAGTTAGCCCCATACAACAAGGACAAGGCATTATGAATTCCATTGGTAGATGGAGCGGTTACGCTGTTACTCGTCTGCCAGAAAAAAGAACGCTGACCAAAATTGTCTGTCAGTAATGATTTTGAAATATATTGACGATACAACCCCGAACCAAACTTAACATTCCAATATTCACTTAAGTTATATTTACCATTAATTCTAGGTTGCAAAAAAGGTTGTAACCCTGATAATACAACGTCTAATTTCAATCCTGGCTGTAGTGTTAGTCGACCTAATTGAAAGTTATTTTTCACAAAAGAAGACAAACGTTCTAAACTATTATCAGATTGGTTTAAAAACAAACTGTCATTCTTTATAGAAAGTTGATAGTCATTTTGAATGTACGCAAGACCTGTCAACATATTCAACCATTTAGACGCAGGAAATTGATGCGTCATTTGTAGAGCACTCTTGGTAATAAAATTATTTACACTATCGGAAGATAAACTACCATTGGGTGCATTAAAATAACTTTCTGCCGTGTATTCAGTAGTATAGGAACTATTAGATAATTGAAATGAAGTTATGCCTCCTTTTTTCCACATTCTATTATACCGAAACGCTCCTCCAGTTTGTTTTGAGCTTATCTTTACCTCGTGAAAATATCCGTCTTTTTCCTTAGCCAAAGATTCATAATAGTTATCTGAACTTCCAAGAAGACTAAACTGTAGTTGATCGTTATTATTAAAATGTGTATTGAATTTTATATTATAATCGCCAAAGTTGTATTTCGGGTAAAAATATTTATCATTACTTTTTGTTTTTAACAAACCCTCCATTAATTGATAATATGAGTATCGTCCGGCAATCTGAAGGTTAGACGATAACTTTTTAAAAGGAAGGTTGGCATAAACCCCCGTAATTTGATTGTTTACGGAAAGTTCTAGGTGTGTAGTGTCAATACTTCCTTTTTTTCCATTAATATGTACCGCACCACCTACACCATCTGCCACATCCACATTATACGCGCCTTTATAAACCTCAATATTTTTAATTATTAATGGGTTTACGCGTCCTATTCCATCATTAATTCCTCGACTGTGAAATAAGGTTACTCCGTCAAATACAATATTATTTTCACCAGGATATGACCCCCAAATAATGTAATCGGAAGTTGACTCGCCTGAAGCAGAAATTCCAGGATACAATCGAAGTGTATTAAAGATTAAGTTACTCCCATTACCAGGCACTAAATTAGAGGCAATATCATTCAATTGTATTTCTCCAACAGCACCACCTGTGCTCGTGTAATAAACAGGCTTGTAATTAACTTCAACCTCATTTAATTTCATTACTGAACTCTGGAGTAGTATCTTTAAATCACTTCCAAAGTTTAGCGTTGTATCCTTTTCATAATATCCTAAATATTTCAGCTGAATTGTTTGTTTTGATTGGTTCGACCTATAACTAAAATGCCCATTCTCAGTACTGGTCAATATTTGATCTCCTATTTTCAATGTGGCGAAAGGCAATGGCTCTGAAGTGCTCATGTCTGTTACAACTCCCTGAAACAAATACACATTCTTCTTTCTTGGTATAATCGAATCTTCGACAGCAGATGAAACCTCTCGAAACGAATAAACACCGCTTATTTTCCGAACTTCTAGCTTACAATGATTTGCCAAATACAAAAAAGCCTCAGAGAGATTCTCAAAGGCTTTATCAATTGTTATTAGGCAATTATTAGCTGTAGATGCATTAATTGAAACTTGCGTATCATATTGCTCACTTAAATTTAATAAGACATCATTTAAAGGAAGGTCCTGGTAAGTTAATTTTACCTCTTGCCCAATTGCTACATTGCACAAAAACCCTAACCAAGGGACTATGATGATATGTTTAATCCTCACTACTCTGAAACCGTATATATATTTTCACCTGATTTTTCTACATGCAAATTAAAACTAAAGCAAACAGATTCCAAAACTTCATTTAGAGAAGCTTCTCTGCTCAATGAGCCACTAAACAGTATTTCTTTCAAATTCAAATTAGAGGTTTCAATTGTAACATTATAATGTCTTTCTAACTCTCTAATCACCTTTGTCAAAGGAGCTGTATTGAAGATAAATTGATTGGTTCTCCAGGCCAATATTTCTTCTGGCTTCACATTTTCAGCAATCTCAATTTTACCGGTTGACGACAACACTGCCAATGTACCTGGGAAGATAATTTTGAAATCAACACCTCCCGAAACCTTCACCTTCCCTGTTTTACAAAAAACTTCATAAACACCCTCTTCTGCTAAGATATTAAATGAGGTGCCTAAAACCTGTGTAGTACCATTTTCAGAAAAAACAGAGAATTCACTTCCTTTTTCTACTTCAAAAAAAGCTTCTCCCTCAAAGCTTAACTGACGGTTAAAATTCCACAAGTACGGACTATATTGAATCGAACTTTCACCATTTAAAAGAACCTTTGAATTGTCAGGTAATATAACGGATAAAGTTTCTCCGTTGACAGAAGTAAATTCAACGGTATAAAATTTCATAAATCCCACTACCCCAAGCAATATAGCAATTGATGCAGCGATTGAATAACGTTTCCAATTAATAGAAATCACTTTCGCTTGTTTTCTTACTTGCTTTTGTTCAACATCAGGCGTGTTGTTTAGCTTACCCTCCATTTTACTCCAAACATCTTCCTTGCTTTTGGTGTAACCAATATTCACTTTAGAAAAAAAGTCTATCTCCTTCTCTTCATAAAATTCGTTATGTAAGTCTTTATTTTCCATATTTCAATTCTTTACGAAGTGTGTGCAATGCTAAACTCATTCGCTTTTCTATAGCTTTTACACCAATATCTAACCGCTCTGCTATTTCTTTATAAGTTAAGTCCTCCATTCTACTCATTAAAAACACTTCTCGTTGGTTTTCAGGGAGAATTGACAAAACCTCTTCATATTTAACGCTTAATTCGTCATACTCCAAAAGATCCTCTGGAGTAATACTTTCTTCGTATGTCAAGTTTAATTCAAATTTTCTAGCCGAATCAAGTTTACGGTATTGTGATATCCATAATTCCTTGGAAATCTTATACAACAATCCTTTAATCTTGTTTTCGTTGTATTCGAGGTTCTTTTCCCAAATTTTCATAAAGGAATCCTGCGCAATATCTGTAGCCACTTCCTCATCCCCACAGCGGAAATAGATAAAATTCCTTATTGGGTCAAAAAACTTATCGAAACAGCTGTTGAATTGATCTTTTGTCAAAGCAGAAAGTATAAAAGCAGCACTAACAAGAGTGCTGCTTATAATTTATTTGAAATACGCACTTACTGTAAATGTGTAATCACCTTCACCTGTAGTCTTTATAGCAATATCATCGCAAGTACCATCGCCAAAATCAACAGTAGCTACCCAATCGCCAGACTTAATTTCGTAATATTTTATTATTCCTGAAACAATAAAATCACATTCATCTGATTTTATGATGGGCTCTACAATGACCTTTTTGTATTTAGACTTTTTCCCTTTGTAATAGGGATTATCCTTTTTTAATTCAATCCCTGAACTTGTGCCATTAACATTTGCGATGGCCTGAGAATCTGAGGCTCCATTTCCAAAATCTACAGTGGCCAATACAGCTCCATTTTTTGTATACTCAATAACTCCTTCGGTATAATAGCCCTCGGCTGATGCTTGAGTCGGCTCGACTACATTAATCTCATAACCTGATTCTGGTAGGTTTATTTGACTCTCTTCTGTAGATATTTCATCTGCGAAATTACTTGCCAATTTTGCTTTCGAACAAGATGTCATTGCTAATCCAGCTAATGCCAACGTTCCTAAAAATTTCATTTTCATATTTATGTTTTTTATTGTTATATCTCTACACCGCATAACTTCAAATGTACCCTACTTTTTATTAAAAATAAATTAATTATTACAATTTCCCTACTCTTTTAATAAAGTCTGTAATTTGATTATTTAAAGAATAAAACGATTTACGAGAAATCCCTTAACCAAATTGAAAATACATTTGTTGAGGTTTCTCAAGCTTGAAATTGACCGGAATGGCGAAATTCATTAAAAAGCCCTAAGTTGCTAATTTAAAGAAAAAATGTAGTTGCAGATATTGAAAATTAATGTAAAAAAGCTTATTAAAATATAACTACATTATTAATTCGTATGCTGGCGCTATTAATTTACTCCTTCATTGGAGAGAGGTACTTATTATCCATTATTTAGTTTCGCAATTACAGTAAAAACAAAAAGCCTTCCTGAAAACATCAAGAAGGCTTTAAAGTAAATTAATGATGTCTCTTATAATTCAAACTTAATTCCTTGGGCTAACGGTAAATCGGTTCCCCAGTTAATTGTATTTGTTTGTCTTCTCATATATATCTTCCAAGCATCAGAACCAGACTCACGCCCTCCTCCTGTTTCTTTTTCTCCACCAAATGCACCGCCAATCTCAGCACCTGAAGTACCAATATTAACATTTGCAATTCCACAATCAGAACCTATGTGAGATAAAAATTCTTCTTGTTCTCTCATGTCATTTGTCATAATTGCTGATGATAGCCCTTGTGGAACATTGTTTTGAATTTCAACTGCATCCGCAACACCTCCTGAATACTTAATTAAGTATAAGATTGGAGCAAATGTTTCGTGTTGTACAATTTGAAAATGGTTTTCAACTTCAGCAATTACCGGCTTAACATAACATCCACTTTCATACCCTTCTCCTTCTAAAACTCCACCTTCTACTAAAATTTTAGAGCCTTCTGCTTTTCCTCTCTCGATTGCATCTAAATACATATTAACGGCATCTTTATCGATTAACGGCCCAACATGATTTGATTCATCCAATGGATTACCAATTTTTAGCTGACTATAAGCTTTCACCAATACATCTTTTACGTTATCATAAATACTTTCATGAATGATTAATCTTCTTGTTGAAGTACATCTTTGTCCTGTAGTTCCAACAGCTCCAAAAACCAAAGCTGGAAGTACCATTTTTAAATCAGCACTAGGGGCTAAAATAACCGCGTTATTCCCTCCTAATTCTAATAAAGACGTTCCTAATCTCGCTCCAACAACTTCACCTACTGATTTCCCCATTCGGGTAGAACCCGTAGCAGAGACTAAAGGAACTCTTTTGTCAGCTGCCATAGCTTTCCCTATATCTGCTCCACCTATTACCAAAGAACAAATCCCATCTGGCGCATCGTCATTAGCAGCAATTACTTTATTCATAATATTCTGACAAGCGACTCCACAAATAGGCGCTTTTTCAGAAGGTTTCCATATACAAACATCTCCAGAAATCCAAGCTAATGCGGTATTCCAAGCCCAGACAGCAACTGGAAAATTAAATGCTGAAATAACCCCTACTATTCCAAGTGGATGGTACTGGTCATACATTCTGTGCTTTGGACGTTCAGAATGTAAAGTAATACCATTTAGTTGACGAGAAAGACCAACTGCAAAATCACAGATATCTATCATCTCCTGAACCTCTCCTAATCCTTCTTGGTAAGATTTACCCATTTCATAAGAAACCAATTTTCCTAGAGGTTCTTTCATAGCTCTTAACTCTTCACCGAACTGGCGAACAATTTCTCCTCTTCTTGGAGCCGGAACCATTTTCCATGTTTTAAATGCTTCTTGTGCTTTTGCAATGCAAGCTTCATACTCTGCAGAAGTTGCACTATTTACTGTTGCAATCAATTTACCATCAACAGGAGAATATGATTCAATCTTTTCACCTCTAGTAGCAAACCAATGTTCACCAATAGCGGCTCCACTATTTACTTCTTTAATTCCAAGTTGGCTTAGTACCTCTTGTATGTTTGTAGCTTCCATTACGTCAGACATGATTTTATGTTATTTATTTGTTTAATGCGTTTTTGCGGGTGCAAAGATAAGGCTAATTGTATTGAATTAGAAAATAATTGCGCTTTATTTAGTGTCGGAATCTTCTGGTTTTTCTTCGATTATATGGTCTTCAGACTGCTGGAACCCTTCTAATTCGGACAAAGATTCTTCCGCATATGTATCTTCAATTCGGTCAACAATATTATCTTCTCTTTGCTTCATTTTTATTGATTCTAATAGCACATCTTTCACTTTATCTCCCCTATCCATAATCAATGATATCGTCATTATTATACTTGTAATAAGAATTGTAAATAACAGAACTCCTTGATCAAACTGAGGAATTCGATAATCATAACTAGGATTATAAACCTCCATAACCTCACCATGAGCATCAACCATCCCATTAGGAATCGCAAAAAAGAGTAGGATAGTAATCAACCCTCTAGGAGCAATCCATAGGAGTGGGTTTATATTTTTTGAAGCAAATATTTTTAAAAAAAGAAAACGCGCACCAAACAAAATCCCTACGATGCCAAGGCTTATTAAAGCCAATTTCCAATCAACCAATGAAACCAATGAAATTGTTATTCCAAATATTACAAAGAAAAAGGTGCGCAACACGAAAGCTGTTTCCAAGGTAATAACATGCAATTCATGTAAGGAGTCTTTTATTTTTTCGTGACTTCCGAAACGCGCCAACGGACCCCTAAAAAATATTTGTGTATTATTCAATACGAGTCCAAAAAATAGAATAATTAATAAGGAAGATAAATGCGCTCTTTTACCCAATGCATAAAGCAACAATAAAACTGAAAACATTAAAAAATACTTCGCATGCATTTTCAATTGCTGAAACAGCCCTACCAATAAATAACTAGCAATAGTCGCAATTACCACTGTTATTCCAATATTAAATAGCACACTCCCGACAACCTCTGATGCCCCTTCTGCATGTCCGTTATCCTTTAAAAAGTAGAAAAACATTATACCCAAAATGTCTGAAAAAGTACTTTCGTATATCATAAACTCCTTTTTATGAGCAACAAGAGATCCCACGCTTGGAATTATAATAGCACTACTCATAATAGATAAGGGCACAGCATAAATCAGTGCATTAAACAAACTGATATCCCATAACAAAATAAATAACCACGCTATTGCAAAAGCAGAAGCGAATAAGGTAATTAAAGCCATAAAGAAACTTCTGACGATTAAACCTATTTTTTCTCTTTTAAGCTGTAGATCCAACGCAGCTTCTAGTACAATAAAAATAAGTCCCACATTCCCTAAAATCTCAAGAACCACCATAACCCCATTACCTGGAGCATCTAAATCAGGTTTCCATAAAGTTAACTGGATAATTACACCCAATAATATGAGCATTAAAACACTTGGAATATTCGTCTTCTTTGCAATTATATTAAATAAAAAGCTTAGAATAATTACTGTTGAAGCAGCTATGATGAATAAATACGGATTCATGGTGTAAAACTACTATTTATCTTCTATTATAGAACTATTCTAAAAGTAGTTCCTTTATCTATTTGAGAATGTTTCACAGTAATTTTACCGTTATGATGCTCTTCAATAATTCTTTTCACTAAAGATAGACCTAAGCCCCATCCACGCTTCTTGGTTGTATATCCCGGTTCAAAAACCGTTTTTAGTTTGGACAAAGGAATACCCTTTCCTGTATCCGAAACCTCAATAATGACCGATTGATTTTCTTTAAAAACTGTATAAATAATCTCCCCTTCTCCAGCCATTGCATCTACAGCATTTTTAGTGAGGTTCTCAATAACCCATTCAAACAATGAGATATTCAGTAATGGGTAAATTGTTTTATCATCACATTGAATAGATATCTGGACTTTTTTAGACACTCTGCTTTTCAAATAATCCAAGCTATGATCTATAACATCATAAACATTAACCTCTTCCTTTTTTGATAAAGAACCTATTTTAGAAAATCGATCTGACACTGTTTCCAAACGAACTATATCTTTATTCATCTCAACAAGAGAGCTTTCTTCAACCCCTTGGCTTTTTAGTATTTCTAGCCAAGCCATTAGTGATGAAAGTGGTGTCCCTAATTGATGAGCCGTTTCTTTAGCCATACCAACCCAAACTTGATTTTGCTCTGCCCTCCGAAAAGTGCTAAATAATAAATATCCAACAAACAAAAACAACGTTATTATAGATAGCATTATATAAGGAAAGTACCTTAATTGTTTTAGGGTTAATGATTCCTGGAAGTAAATTTTACCTGTATTCTCTTCATCTAAATTTATTTGAATTGGAAGGTTTTCGCTTTCCATTAAAGCTATTTGCTTTTCAATTTGTGCCGTAGAAGTTAATTCAACATCCTCGATGTTTGTTGCAATTAATTTTTTCGAATTTGCATCAATAAAAATTACTGGCACCAAGGCGGAGTTATCAACTAAATCATTATTGAATGACGCAATTAAAGAGTCTCTTTTGACCTGAAGATCATAAAAGCTATCAGAATTCCTGTAATAAATTTTTTGATTTTTCACTTCAATCAAATTACCATCTAAAGCCCAATCTTGTATATATTTTTGCAATGTGTCTGGGTGATTATTATCAATATTTACAGAGGAGGAAATGTACCCTTTGTCATCAACTAAAATTAAAGGAATTGTTGTGTTACTCTTAACTATATCAAGAGGGAAAGTGTAATCTGAAAGGTCTTTTTCCATTTCCTTAGTGGCCCTTTCATGAAGCTCAACTTTTTTTCTTTCCTCTTCTGCCAATGCAGAAAAAGATTGGTTTGTTAACTTAACCAAGTCTGCCTTTTTGCGAATAGTTTCACTCCACAATTTAACTTTTTGTCTCTCCTCTTTTTGAACTTTACTAGCAATGTAACTCGTATACCAAATAGTGCCAAATGCAATTAGTATTGCAGCTAACAGAAGTACAATTTTCCAGCGTTGTTTTTTAGAGTATAAGTTCATTCCTTAACACAAACTTACATATCTTATTTTTATTATAACTTCTTGTAAAAAAAAGAAAGGTAATAACAATAATTATTTTGTTATTTAACCTAAAGAAGATTCGAAAAAATACTAGAGAAATCAGGCAATTGAAGACTATAATCAGAAACACTAACTGCATCTGATTCATTTGAACTTCCAACCGTTCCAGGTCCAGCCTCTTGAATAAAAACACCCTCATCTAACAATGAAGCCTTATATATCCCACCAGCAATTTCATCAACGACCTTGATTAATTCTTTTGCAGTGACAATATTATTGTCAAAGTCAATCACAACCGTTTTTTCTTCATACTCAACGGCACAAGAAACAACCCCGTTTGTGCTTGAAAGCTTTTGCTGAATAGTTGTTTTACACCCTTTTTCACACATCATTCCTTCAACAATCAAGGCACAAGATGTATTTGCGACAACCCCAGAATCATCCTTACTTGACTCTACACCACAAGAGCTCAAAAACACTAACATTAAAGCGAACAAACTTATTTTCATATAAAAAATGTTAAAAACCGTAACAAATGTAATAACACAAATTTACGCAAAAAAAGAAAACGATTAATTTAACATTCTTTGCCAACCCATATTGCTGGCAAACTCAATTACTCTGATTACTTTCGCAGCATGTTTGGAGAAAGGTTAAAAGCATGGGGATATTTAATTATTCTCTCTATTATATGGGGAAGTTCATACTTTTTAATTAAAATAGGGTTAGAAGATTCCCATGGCAACGAAAGGATGCCCCCACACCTTTTGGGAGCACTACGAATTAGTTTTGCCTTTATAGCATTGACTCCATTATTGTATAAGTCTTTTAAAAAATTAAAGAAAAAACACGTCCTATTTGTAATTATTTCTGGTGTTGTTGGAAATGGTCTTCCTGCCTTTCTATTTGCCTATGCCGAAACAAAACTAGATAGTTCAATTACAGGGATGCTAAATTCATTAGTCCCCATATTTACCGTTTTAATTGCAACAATTGTTTTTCAATTTAAATTAAAATGGAATCATTTCGGAGGTCTTACTATCGGAATTGTGGGAGCGGTTATGATCGTTTATCAAAAACTCTTTTTAACTAATATCTCAATAGATGATACAATTCCCATATTGATGATTTTTTTGGCAACATTTTGTTATGCCCTAAGTTTAAACCTAATAAAATATAAATTGCAAGATTTAAATTCAATGGCAATTACTTCAATTTCGTTTGCTGCAATTGGCCCGTTTTGTATTGTTTATTTATTTACAACAAACTTCTTTGACAGAATCGCAAATCAACCTAATTTTATTGAGGGTATTGGAATTATTGCAATACTTGCATTTGTAGGAACCGCAATGGCTGTTTTACTTTTTAATAATATGATTAAAATAAGTACAGCTGTATTCGCATCATCCGTGACTTATTTCATCCCAATTGTTGCCATATTACTTGGGTTTACGCTAGGCGAAAATGTTTCCATTCTTCAATTATCAGGAATCGGCGTGTTAATTTTAGGAGTATTTCTCATTAACAGAAAATAATTCATTGTTTTTTTTGAACGTTTCTTAACTTTGGCTTTACTTCAAACAAATCAATTTTTCGAACTTTATGTCTCTACTTAAAATGTTCCTTGTTTCTATTATAGCTGTTTTATTAATTGGCTGTGGAGAAACAGAAAGGCCAAAAGATGTTGTTAATGTGCCGGCTACTAAACCAGTAGATGAAACTCCAAAAGTTCCCACTCCAAATTTTAATGCTGACTCTGCATATAATTTTATTCAAAACCAACTCGATTTTGGGTTTCGTATACCAAACACTCCAGAACATGACAGTTGTGCTGTTTGGATGAAGCGAAAGTTGACTGAATATGGATTTACACTTATAATACAGACAGGAAAAGTAAAAGCTTGGACGGGGAACACACTGAACATAGAAAACATAATAGCGCAGTATAATCCTGAAGCAACGAATCGAATCATGCTTTGTACCCATTGGGATACTCGCCCATATGCAGATCGTGGCACTGGAAACAAAACCAAACCGATTCCTGGGGCAAATGATGGAGGTAGTGGTGTTGGGGTTTTACTAGAAATAGCCCGACAAATAAGTCTTTCAGATCCAAAAACGGGAGTTGATTTAATCTTTTTTGATGCAGAAGATTACGGAGCTATGAGCACAAATGATGTAATTAGTGATTTAAACACTATGGGTGATTCCTGGTGTTTAGGGTCCCAATATTGGAGTAAAAACCCTCCTATTAGGAACTACAAACCACGATATGGGATATTATTAGATATGGTAGGTGCAAAGGATGCTACATTTCCTAAAGAAGGGCTCTCGCAAAAATACGCAGGTGCGCATGTTCAAAGAATTTGGAAAGAAGCTGAAGTTCTTGGTTATGGAAAATATTTTGTCAAAAAAATAGCCCCTGCAATAACAGATGATCATACTTATATCAATCAAATAGCTGGAATACCTACATTGGACATCGTTCATTATGCGCCAAAAGGAAGCTATGGGAGTTTTGATTTTGGACATTTCCATCATACACAAAAAGACAATATGGATATAATCCATAAAGAAACATTAAAGGCGGTTGGGCAAACTGTAATACATATAGTTTATCAAAAAATATAAGCATGGCTGACAAGAAAAAACTATTCCTACTAGATGCATTTGCATTGATATACCGCTCGCATTTTGCTTTTATTCGAGCGCCAAGAATCAATTCAAAAGGTATGAATACCTCTGCCGTTTTTGGTGTCACCATGACTATCCTAGACGTCATCAAAAAAGAAAACCCAACGCACATTGCAATGGTTTTTGATGCGCCTGGAGGTAGCATAAGAAATGAACAATATGCTGAATACAAAGCTCATCGAGAGGAAATGCCAGAAGATATACGCATCTCTATTCCCTACATAAAACAGCTTTGTGAAGCACTTAACATCCCTACACTGCAAGCTACTGGATTTGAAGCGGATGACGTGATTGGAACCCTAGCGAAAAAAGCCGAAAAAGAAGACTTCGTAACCTACATGATGACTCCTGATAAAGATTTTGCTCAGTTAGTCTCTGAAAATATTTTTATGTATCGCCCAGGGAGATCGGGAAAACCGAGGGAAATTTGGGGAGTTAAAGAGGTTTGTGAAAAGTTTGAAATATCAGATCCGCTTCAAGTAATCGATATTTTAGGATTATGGGGAGATGCCGCGGATAACATCCCAGGCATACCAGGGATTGGTGAAAAAACATCGAAAAAATTGGTCGCTCAATACGGTAGTATTGAAGGGTTAATCGAACATGCAGATGAGCTTAAAGGAAAGCAGAAGGAAAATGTAATTAATTTTGCGGAGCAAGGTTTACTTTCTAAAAAATTGGCAACCATCTTACTGGATGCTCCCGTTGAATTTGATGAAAAATCATTTATTAGAGAAGGAGCGGACAAAGATAAAATTCGAGCATTATTCACTGAGCTGGAATTCAGGCAATTGGCGAAAAGAGTAACTGGGGAAGATATTGTTATTAAAAAAATAGTTACACCGCCCCTGCCAGAAACAGCCATAAACAAAAATGGACAAATGGATCTGTTTGGCCAACCGATTGAAACTCCATCTAGCATCCAAAATACACAAACAACTGAATTAAATTTAACTGAAAATATTATTCAATTAAAAACAATTGATAACACTCCACACAACTACAAATTTATTGAAAGTGACAATGAAGTTGAACAGCTCATTCAAGAATTATTAAACCAAAAATCTTTTTGTTTCGACACTGAAACAAGTGGTCTGGACAAGCAAAATACAGAGCTTCTTGGAATAGCTTTTTCTTACAAAGAGGGATCGGGTTATTACGTCTCTATTCCCGAAAAATATGAGGACGCATTGAAAAGAGTAGCCCTTTTTAAACCCGTTTTTCAAAATGATCAAATCGAGAAAATTGCACATAACTTTAAGTTCGATGAAACCATTTTACTTCGCTATGGAATGGAAATTTCTGGACCTACATTTGACACCATGATTGCCCATTACTTACTTCAACCTGATTTCAAACATGGCATGGACTTTCTTTCTGAGTCATACTTGGGTTATAAACCTGTTTTAATAGAATCATTAATTGGGCCTAAAGGCAAAAACCAAAAAAGCATGAAAGACCTTGTGCCATCTGAAATCGCTGAATACGCTAGTGAAGATGCCGATGTTACTTTTCAATTAAAAACACTTTTCGAAAAACAATTTCAAGGAAAAAATATAAAAAACTTATTGTACGGTATTGAAATGCCTGTCAGTTCCGTTTTAATGAGCATGGAGTACGAAGGAATAACTTTGGACACTGAGGCGTTATCCAAATTTTCTATTGAATTGTCAAATAGTTTAGCGGAACTTCATGAAGGAATAATTAATGACGCTGGAACAGAATTTAATGTTGATTCCCCAAAGCAATTGGGTGATGTTTTATTCAATATATTACAAATTGATGAAAAGGCAAAAACGACTAAAACAGGTCAATTCAAAACGGATGAAGCTACTTTATCAAAGCTTAAAAACAAGCATGAAATAATAGCTAAAATTCTTAACTACAGACAACAGAAAAAATTAAAATCAACCTATGTTGATGCATTGCCGAAATTAGCAAATCCAACTACTAATAAAATCCACACTACTTACCTTCAAACAGTAGCTGCAACGGGAAGGTTAAGCTCTAACAATCCCAACTTACAGAATATTCCTATTCGCTCAGAAATGGGAAGAGAAATTAGAAAAGCTTTTATTCCAAGAGGAAAAGAGTATAAAATATTTGCTGCGGATTACTCCCAAATTGAATTGCGAATTATAGCTGCTTTGAGTGGAGATGAAAATATGAAAAAAGCTTTTATCAGTGGTGAAGACATTCATGCAGCAACTGCAGCTAAGGTTTTTAATGTCTCCCTAGAAGAGGTAGATAGAGACATGCGGAGCAAAGCTAAAGCTGTAAACTTTGGAATTATTTATGGAGTCTCTGCATTTGGATTAGCTCAGAATTTAAATATTCCAAGAAGAGAAGCGAAAGAAATAATAGAAAGCTATTTTGAACAATACCCTAAAATTAAAACATTTATGGATCAAAGCATCGAATTGGCCAAGGAAAAAGGGTTTATTGAAACCATTATGCACCGTAAAAGATATCTAAAAGACATTAACTCGACAAATGGAATAGTTCGAGGCCATGCGGAAAGAAATGCCATTAACGCTCCAATCCAAGGAAGTGCAGCTGACATTATAAAAATTGCCATGATCAACATTCATGATGCAATGAAATCAAGAAACCTGCAATCTAAAATGTTACTCCAAGTTCATGATGAATTGGTTTTTGATTTGTTTATTCCTGAACAGGATGAAATGATTAAATTGGTTACGGAAAAGATGGAAAATGCGATTGATTTTGCTGTTCCTTTAAAAGTAGAGTTTGGAATAGCCGACAATTGGCTTGACGCTCATTAAAAATGGCGCTTTATATCATTTTATCATATTTTCCTTTGAATTAAGCACATGAAGGTTAAAAGTCTTTTGGATTTATAGTATATTTGAAACAACCAGTATAAGGAGATATGATTATTAGGCAATACATATTAATAGCGTTCGTTGGATTTTTACTATTCAGTTGCGGTGAAGAGGTTGGAAATAATGACTTAGACATAGACTCCCCGGAAGAACCAACAATTGACATTTTAGAAAGGTCTGATAAAATTAAGAATATATTTTTCAACATCCCTTCTCCAATGGAGACTTCACAAATACTTCAAAATGCTGGAGCGACTTATGAATTTACATTACCCAGCAATCCCTCAGCAGTTGATGACTATCAATCAATTGTGGAGCAGTCTCTAAATATGGGTATTTATGGTGCTGATTTGAATTACGCTACCGTTTTTAGTCAAACCACCGAAACAATGCTTTATCTACAATGCGCAAGAACTTTGGGAAATGAACTCGGAATGGACCAAGTTTTTGATGAAGAGACAATAGATAGAATAGAATGGAACTTAGAAATTAAAGATTCCATGCAAATTATTATTACAGAGATATTTTGGGAAATGAACAGCTATTTAGAAGAGGATGACAGGGAAAGCATTTCTACTTTAATCATTGTAGGTGGCTGGATTGAAGGAGTATACCTTTCAACTCAATTGGCTCGAATTGCTCCTGAAAATGATGCGCTGAAATTAAGAATTGCTGAGCAAAAATATTCATTAACAAATCTCATCGGACTTCTTAACTCATATGAAGATGATGATATTTCTCAAGATATGTTGGAAGAGCTGAAGGAGTTAGATGCTATTTTTAATAAAATTACAGCGGTTAAAACTACTGGAGAAAACCACAAAGATGAAAACGGTGTAACTACAATTGGAGGAAGCATTAAGCTTGGCATGAATGATGCCATATTAGAGGAAATCACAGCAAAGATTGCAGAAATTAGAACAGATATTATTAACGAATAATCATGAAAAATTTAAGTCTTATAATTTTATTATCAGTATTAATACCAATCGGGATAAATGGACAATGTAGAGGATTTACAAAGAAAACGGGTCGACCACTAATAGAACCATATATTCACAATGGACAGATGAACAGTGCTGTATTGTTCCCTGGTGACAGTGCCGACATTATGCTTACTTTCTACAGTGAGCAACAATATAGGCTTGTAATTTGTGCTGAAGAACAATTAGGAGATGTGAGTTATAAGGTTAGTGATATAGAAAGAAATTTGATTTTTGATAGCAAAAATTCTGACAGCAAAGTATTTGATTTTATAGTCGAATCCAGCCAGCAACTTGTTATCTCTGTTGAGGTACCTAAATCTGAAAATACACACGACATCAGCTTCCAAGGATGTGTTGCAGTATTGGTCGGTTTTAAAAACTAAACCAAGCCTTTTCCAGGCTATATAGTGCTCTTTTTTGATAGTTCTATTGATAGAATTTTCAGTACTGTATTCGGCATGCTTATTGCTTTTAGTAGGAAAACCTTTTAAAACACAGGCATGAAAAATTTAATCATTATTGTAATATCCTTATTTACTATTGAGGTAGCAAATGCTTCTGATGGTGTCTACACCTTTCAGAATAATTCATCAGCATTCGAATTCAGAAAAATAGCAAACAACTCCTTTGTTGTTGGAGAAAAACTTACCTACGTGATTCATTATGGCTTTATAGATGCCGGAAGAGCTACGCTCGAAGTAGAAGAATGTGATAAAAAGATAAACGGGAGGAAATTAGTTCATGCCGTTGGTAAAGGAAAAAGTTTAGGTGCGTTTAATTGGTTTTTTAAAGTTCAAGACAGATATGAAACATATTTAGATGCTGAGGGAATGTTTCCTTGGATGTTTATTCGTAGAGTTCATGAAGGAGGTTATGAAATAAGTCAGGACTACACTTTCTATCAGCACAAAAAAGAAGTGAGTGATGGTAAGAAAAAATATGATGTTCCGCATAACATCCAAGATATGGTGTCTTCCTATTACTATGCACGAACGTTAGACTTTTCAGACGCTAAAATTGGAGATCTCTTTGAATTTAACACCTTTATGGATGGAGAGATTTTTCCTTTAAAAATAAAATACTTAGGAAAGGAAACTATTAAAATTAGAAAAGGAAAATACAGGTGCATTAAGTTTTGCCCAGTAGTTCAAACAGGAAGAATTTTTAAAACGGAAGAAGACTTACAAGTCTGGATTTCTGACGATGAAAACAAAATTCCATTGTTGGCAAAGGCCAATATACTGGTTGGTTCAATTAAAATGGAATTAACGAAACATGAAGGGATAAAAAACCCTATTTCAAAAATAAAATAAGTTTGGCACGCAACTTGGATAGAGGTATATTATATTATTAAAACCTACTAAAATGAACGAATTAAAAACGAAATACGAAGCAATAAAATCATTAGCAAAAGAAATGATGAAATTAGGAAATATAGCAGAATACTTCAGATTAATAAATGAAGCTACTGCAATAAACAAACTCATATTGGCAACCAGATAAGTAAGATTTAATATAGTTAACTTAAAAAAAGAGACACCTTAATTGGATGTCTCTTTTTTGTGTAATTGTAACACGAACGCTTAGCCACTTAAAAGGAGTTGTATTATTTTAAAAAACCGGATTATCACATTTAGTTTTTTCATTTAAAACTATTGAATTAATTATCGGCCCTCTAATTTCTTAGCCATTAAGGAGCTTTAAACAAGAAGGCAAATGGTCCAATTCCCTGAGCAGTAAAATATGTTCTACTAAATAAGGCACACATTGTATTAGTTATATGTTTACTTTTGTAGCTGTTAAATTTATTAATCTTTTAAAATATTATATATGTACCCACCAGAACTTGTAGCTCCAATGAAAGAAGACTTAACTACGGTTGGTTTTCAAGAGCTTATAACAGCAGAAGATGTTAATCAAGCAATAGAGAAAGAAGGAACAACATTTGTCGTAATTAACTCCGTATGCGGATGTGCAGCAGGAAACGCAAGACCAGCTGCGATAATGTCGACGCAACATTCAAAAACTCCAAATAACTTTGTTACTGTATTTGCCGGAGTAGATAGAGAGGCAGTAGATCAAATGAGAAGATTCTGTTTACCTTACCCTCCTTCATCACCTTGTATGGGGTTATTTAAAGACGGTAAGCTAGTACACTTTATTGAAAGACATCATATAGAAGGTAGTACAGCAGAAATTATATCTGAAAGCATAAAAGCTGCATTTGACGAATACTGCTAGTATTACCTAGTAAGTACTTTTGGAATTTTAAAATAAGTAGAATCTTTTTTAGGGGCGTTTTTTAACGCCTCTTTTTGCGTTATGTCCGAAACAGTATCGTCTGCTCTTAATACATTTACGTCATCTGTCATATGTATTAAAGGGGCAATTCCTTCCGTATCTACCTCTTCCAGCTTGCCGATAAAATCTAACATCTTGTTCATGTCATTTTTTATTGCCTCTTTTTGTTCTCCACTAAAAGACAACTTCGAAAGTGAAGCAATTTTATCTACTGTTTTATCATCTATTTCCATATTCCTCTAATGCCGTTTCGATTGTGCTGTATGTTTTCTCGCGTAAAGATACCATATCTTTATAAGATTCCGTATCCGGACGAATAGCTTTATGTATTTTTATTTTTGCAATTCCCGGTGATCCCGAACCTAATAGGTCCATGTGATCCGAAAAAAGACGCCAATTATTTAAAAATGTAATGGGAACAAGCGGGACTTGATTATCAATTGCTAGTTTAAATGCGCCATTTTTAAACCTACGTAATTTATGATTATTGATATCCATTCCCCCTTCTGGGAATATGGCAATAGACCTTCCATTCTTTAGCGCTAAGTCCGCTAAATCCAAACATTCTTTCGCTCGTTTAACACTTCCTCTATATACGGGGATGTCTATCCCCTTTAAAAAGAAAACATTAATGATAGGCCATTTTAATACCTCCGCTTTTCCTAAAAAAGCAAAATCATCAGGCAATATTAAAAACATCAGCAATATATCCAAATAGGATGCATGATTTGCACAAACAACATAAGGGCCCTCCTTGGGAAAACCATCAGCATTATCTACTTGTACCTTTATTAAGACAAAAACACATATAACTTTAGACCAAACTTGTTTGAGTTTTAATGCGTTTCTATATTTATTTTTTCCGCGAATTAATAACAGCATGAAGGGATAAAGTAATACTCCAGAAATTAGGAAAATCACAATAAAATAAACCTTATACAATAGCCTTAATGGACTTAAAAGATACTTCATGGGTCGGCAAAATTAGACTAAACCAAGAAAATATTATCATTATTTAAAAGAAAAGAAGAAACTTGTAATTGAAAAACTAAATGCACATACTACATTTGTACAAAATGTAATCAATAATGGCAAGAATTCTAACTGGAATACAAAGTACCGGAACACCTCATTTAGGGAATCTATTAGGGGCTATTCTCCCGGCTATTGAAATGGCAAATAACAGTGAGAATGATGCTTTTCTATTTATAGCTGATTTACATTCTTTAACACAGATTAAAAATGGGGAAGAAATGCGCAACAACACATATTCTGTTGCTGCAACTTGGCTTGCTTGTGGTCTGAACCCAAAAAAAACTGTGTTTTACAGACAGTCAGATGTTCCTGAATGTGCAGAGCTATCCTGGTACTTGAGCTGTTACTTCCCTTATCAAAGGCTTCAGCTAGCCCACTCTTTTAAAGACAAAGCAGATAGACTGAAAGATGTAAACGGAGGACTTTTTATTTATCCTATGTTGATGGCAGCTGATATCTTATTATACGATGCAGAATTTGTTCCCGTTGGAAAAGATCAACTTCAGCATCTGGAAATGACACGCGATGTAGCTTCTCGATTTAATCATAGCATGGGAGATACATTTGTTGTTCCCGAACCAAAGATTCAAGAACATACTATGCTTGTACCTGGAACAGATGGACAAAAGATGAGTAAATCAAGGGATAATTATATTAACATCTTTCTGCCCAAAAACGAGCTAAAAAAAGTTATAAATAAAAACTTTGTTACAGACGACACCCCTTTAGAAGATCCGAAGGACCCTGACACCTCTGCTGTTTTTCAATTATATAAATTAATCGCAACTGAGCAACAAGTTACTCAAATGGCTGCCAACTTAAGGTCCGGAGGTTACGGATGGGGACACGCTAAAAAAGAATTGCTTGCTTGTATTTTAGAACGATTCATTAAGGAAAGGGAAAAGTATGATTACTTTATGAACAATACTTCCGAATTAGATGAAGTATTATTAAATGGTGCAAATAAAGCAAGGGCCATTGCTAAAGAAACACTTAAACGTGTGCGAAAGAAGTGTGGCTACTAAATTATGAAAAAACCATTTGATCATATCGAACAGATTTCAATGGCTAAATCCCATAAGAAATCTCATAAGGCTCTTTTAAAAGAGCTTAAAAAAGAAAAACACGGAACCGTAGACCTCCTTTTTAGCAAGGCTCACGATGAAGTATTTGAGTGCACTGATTGTATGGATTGCGGGAACTGCTGCCGAACAACTGGTCCAATGTATACACAAAGAGACATCGAGAGAGTAGCCAATCATCTAAAAATGAAACCAGGTGCTTTTATTGAAAAGTATCTGCGATTTGACGAAGACAATTTTTTCGTTTTGCAAGTTGTTCCATGCCCTTTTCTAGCAGAAGATAATGGTTGTTCAATCTACGAAGCAAGGCCTAAAGCTTGTCAAGAATATCCCCATACGGACATGCGACATCAAAAAGGGATTTTCGATTTAACCTTAAAAAACGCTGAAGTTTGTCCGGCCGTTTTTAATATCTTGGAAAACATAAAATCCGCTACTCAGAAAAAATAAAGAGCAAATTCGTCTAAAATGCTATTTCAATTACCCGAGTCATAGAATATATTTGTAATACTTCCGTTCAATTAATACTTATTCGTTAATAAGTATACCTGCACTACAGAAATAAGCCATTTTATCCAAGTAATTTTATCATTCGAGACGATTCACCAAACGCTTGTATTAGATAGATAAAGATGTGGTATAAATGGGCAAAAAGATTATTAGCTGGAATAGGAATATTCATTGCTTTATTGTTTGGTATAACAGCCCTCATTATACATCTCTACGAAGATGAAATAAAACAATACGCAGTAGAAGAGCTAAATAAAAACTTAGCTGTTCCTGTAGCTGTAGAGGAAATCGAGCTGACCCTTTTTTCACAGTTCCCTTCTGCTTCATTGCGGTTTAACAAACTTTTCATTTCGGACACGGCCAATAGTGACACTTTAATGTATGCCGAGCACTTGTATATGAATTTTAATTTCTGGGAGATGGTCGGCGGAGGTTATACCGTGAACGAGGTTAAAGCAGAAAACTCGGTTATTAAGTTACATATTGATTCTTTAGGTAATGAAAATTACCGAATACTAAAAGAGGATTCTTTAGATAAAAAGAAAGATAAATTCTCATTTGCACTAGAAGAGGTTTCGTTTGATCAAATTCGATTAAGCTATTCTAATCATAACACACAGCAATATTACAGTATCGGCAGTGAAAGTATAAACTTCGCCGGAAACTTCTCTCAAAGTAATTATGAACTTTCCGTAACATCCAATTTTTATATCAATCAGTTAAAAAGCAACGCGATCAAATACGTAGAAAACAAAAATGCTGCTGCAAATATTGTATTAAACATTCATACGGACAGTAGCTTATATCAACTGAAAAAAGCAGAGGTTTCTATTGAGGACCTGTTGTTTGACATAAACGGAAAGTACACCAATAACAAAGACTCTTCCTTTATGGACTTAAACATTAAAGGAAGGAATATTGACCTCCAAACAGCCTTTTCTATTTTTCCAAAAGAGTATTTTGAAGCGCTTTCTGAATACAAAGCTAGTGGAATGGTTGTTTTTGAAACGACAATAGAAGGAGTTATCAGCAAAGATTCCTCACCTAGCATAGTTTCCGATTTCACTTTACAAAATGGGAGTTTAACAGAAAAACAAACCGGAGCTCATTTAAATAAATTATCGTTAGAGGGCCATTTCGAAAGCCGAAATAAAAAAAATCAAGAAGAAATTACATTTAAGAACATCAATGGAGTGCTTGAAAACGGTAAAATCAAAGGTAATGTTCTCATTTCAAATTTTGAAAATCCATCTGTTAAAGCGGACTTAAGCGGAAACCTTTCCATGGCAAAAATAAAGCAATTTATAAATTCTGAAAAGATGGAAACTCTTGATGGAAATGCTTCATTCCAATTTGAGTTTGCGGGTATATTCAATACAGCCAATGGCGCAACTCCTAAAATAAAAACTTCCAATGGGTTCATTAAGATCGAAAATCTCTCTCTCAAAACAAAAACCAGCCACCTAGCCTTTACTGATTTAAATGGAAGTCTTTCCTTAAAAAAGAACGATGCAGCTTTCAGTAATTTAACAGGATCCGTATTGAGTTCTCAATTTAAAGCTGATGGGATAATAAAAAATATTATTCCGTTTTTACTATTCGAGGAAGAACAATTAGTAATCGAAACTGATTTTCGCTCAAAATCTGTTAGTTTAAATGAAATAATGGGAAGCCCATCAACATCACTCTCGAAAGAGCCAACCACTTTAAGTTTCCCTGATAACATAAACTTCAATCTTAAGTCTCATATTGGAGAATTGACCTATGGGAAATTTAAAGCCACTAATTTAAAGGGAATTGTTACTTATCAAAATAAGAAACTTGTTGCAACAAACATAATCTTCAAAGCTAACAAAGGAAGTTATGTTGTGAGTTCGGAAATGGAACAAACTGATATTGATTCATTCTTTTGGACTATTGACGGAACAGCAAATAACATCGACATTCAGAATTTCTTTATAGAGTTTAACGACTTTGGGCAAAATTTCCTAACCCATAAAAACATTAAAGGGAAAACCACTGTTCAAATCAGCTTGGCTACTGTTATTGACGGTAACATGAACATAGACATGGATCGGTTGTATTCTGTTGCGAAATTTTCTATTCAAAAAGGAGAGTTAATCGAGCAACCAGCATTACTTGATATTGCTGACTATTTTGCATCCAATAAAATTGTCAATACAGTTATAGACACCAAATTATTAAAGAAAAAGATAAAACATGTCAAGTTTGCCAACCTTGATAACAACATCATTATTGATAAAAGGAAAATTCACATACCACAGATGACTTTATCTACCAATGTTATGGATCTCAACCTTTCTGGAATTCACGGCTTTGATGACAACGTAGATTACCACCTTAATTTCAGGTTAAATGACCTTCTTGTGAAGAATAAAAATCAAGATGAATTTGGGCCAATTAAAGATGATGGATTAGGTGTAAAATTGTTTCTCCATATGTATGGAAACTTATCTGACTTAAAATACGCCCTCGACAATAAAGAAAAGAAAACAGCGCGGAAAGAAGCTATTAAGGAAGAGAAAAAAGAATTAAAATCCATCTTAAAACAAGAGTTTGGGCTCTTTAAAAAAGACAGCACAATACAAACTCCTGTTGAAGAAAAAACAAAAACAACTTTCGAAGTCGAATGGGATGAGTTTGAAAACGAACCAGATGTAACAACGGAGAAGGGAACTGACAAAAAAGAAGAGAAGAACAAAAAGGATAAAAACAAAGGGTTAAACAAATTCTTAAAGAAATTAGGGGTTGAAGAAGAAGAAAAAAAGAAAGTGGAAATTGAAATTGAAGGATAATTCAACAAACTGGTGTCTATTAGATTAATGCATCAATAGCTTTCCTTCATTTTTTAAAATCAACTCGCCCTTTTTCTCCTTCTTTTTGGGAGACTTCATCTTTCTTTCATAAGATTTACAGATAACCACCCCTCCCCAATTCTCGCCAAAGTAGTTGGTAACTGTCGCCCCATCAATAATTAACTTTGCTTTTTTCTCAATATAAATAGTTGCTCCGGAAGCCATGCTAACATTGTTGTTTATAGTTAATACTACCCCTTTTCTTACGATAACATCTCCTTTTACCATCATAGCTTTGTTCCAGTCAGTATCGTCCCAAACCTCAATAGTATAAGATGTATCATATTCATTGGCTATAGTAGTTTTAATTAAAACTGTATCCGTTGTATATCGTTTATGTATATGACCAACTTGCAATGGCGAAAGATACCTTCTGCATTTGTTGTATCCCATTATGTTATTACTTGTATTAATACTATTGCAGTCTATCCAACCAAATTTATCCTTTTTAGGTAAATCTGAAAACTGCGGATAATTTGTATGATTTAACCCCAAACAATGTCCCAATTCATGACCTGATAATAATGCAACTGCATAACCTTGTTTTTGATCAATATTAGAAACATTTAAAAAAAAAGGAGATGGACCACAACCAAATGAGTTTTTAACTCTAGAACTCCCAGTATAAAAAACATGCAAAGCATTTTTATCCGAATCGGTGTATTTTTTCCAAATATCCGGAGAGCAATTTACATCATGTTTCTTAAAGAAAGTGAGTCTTCCATCTCCCACTTGAGAAACCAGCTTCTCTTGGACTTTTAAAAATGTTACGCCGTCCTTTTGCCTTTTAGACACCAATGCATACATACCATTATTTCCAGAAGATTTTATTACTGTTATGCTATCTAACCCTAGAGCAAATCGATTTACGAGATTACCCTTAATTCCAATTTCGTTTCTTGTCAAATCAATTGTATCAATTTCCCAAGGGGCTCCACCACTCATGTGTAAAACGGTTCTTATTCTATCCCAGTCAGAAGCATCAACATGAAATTGAACAGTATCTACTCGGAACCTAATTCGAGAATCGGGAATAAATGGCACCTCTCCAGATTCGGGTAATAATGTTGGATTTGAAAATTTCGAATACATTGCATTTATCCAATCAAACTGTTTCTCAATGTATTCTTTGTTATCCTTTGTTATATTCTGAGGATTATCTTCATAACGTTGAACAACGTGCACGTGAACCTTTATAGTAATAATTGGATGGGTTTCTAAAGAAGTATTCTCAAAAGGAATGTAGTCTTTGAGTTTTTCAAAATCGGTTTGTCCAAATGAAACAACATGAAATAATAGAACAAACCCTATAAGGGTATTACTCTTCATCCACTTGCTGCGCTGCTGTTTTTCTAGCTTCAATTTCATCTAATTCAAGTCGTATAGGAGCAATATACTCCAAATACGCTACCAAAGCGCTATCCTCCAATGGGTCAGATGAAGGAATGTCAAGTTTTAAAGGATCAACAGCTTTTCCATGAATAAAGATTCTATAATCTAAATGTGGGCCTGTTGAAGCTCCTGTACTTCCAACTTCTCCTATTTTTTGCCCTTGCATTACCGAAGCGCCTTTTTTAATTCCAGGACCAAACTTACTTAGGTGCATATACTTAGTTACCATGTCTCCGGTTGTATGCTGAATTTTAACCAACCGTCCTGCATCACCAGCCCAACCAGCATAAATTACTTTACCACTTCCAGTAGCAACCACTTCGGTTCCTGTTGGCGCAGCATAATCTACACCATGGTGTGGACGATAATATTTATGAACCGGATGAAAACGATTATGTGAAAATTTAGACGAGATACGACTATACTCTAATGGGGCAGACAACAAGGCCCTCTTCATACTTTCCCCTTTTTCAGTATAATAACCTAAGCCACTACTGTCCGCCTCATAGTAAAACACATAATGGTCATTCCCCATATGATTAAACAAAACTGCACTTACGTTTCCAACTCCTATTATCTCTCCTTCAACATATTTAGTTTCATACATTACTTTAAAATAATCTCCTTTCTGAATTCCAAAGAAATCGATAGACCATGCGAACAATTTAGAAAATTCCATTACTAAAGCAGGGCTCAAGTCATTGTCAATAAAAGCATTCCATAAACTAGAGGTAATAACTCCACCCGCAGACTCTTCCCTTCTTTCTACATCCTTTTCACCAACAAAGACATTCAGGGAGTCTTCAAAATTGAAAACAACGTATTCTATTGCGTTCTTTTCATAGATAAAACACTTTGTAGTTTTATTTGAATCCTTGGAACAAAAAACATAGTAAGGGTGGTTAGGTTTTATTTTACGTACATCAAAAATTGAATCAAATTCGTCGGCTATTTTAAATATTGTTGATTGACCTATTCCATATTTTGGAAGAATGTGCGTCAAGCCCTGGTTTGGCTGCACGACACCACTGTCTAAGAAAAATTCATCTACATCCAAACCGTACATAAAAATAGTATCCTTAACTACTTCCTCCACAATTTCAACTACTTCCTCTTTTGGCTTTTCTGTTTCTGATTCAGAACAACCCATTAAAGTGA
>Ga0209406_1000212_pt1 | contig 51090 bp, 48 predicted proteins | sample COGITO_mtgs_1204_FD_184808 | JGI IMG/M metagenome (GOLD analysis project Ga0209406, IMG submission 184808) | Pelagic marine microbial communities from North Sea - COGITO_mtgs_120426 (SPAdes) (version 2) | ecosystem: Environmental > Aquatic > Marine > Epipelagic ... | reverse complement strand
AAGATCTTGCAGAATATTGGAACCAAATAGACCTTTATATTGGTGGTGCAGAACATGCAACTGGCCACTTATTGTACTTCCGTTTTTGGACCAAGTTTTTTAACGACATGGGGTACATCAACTTCAATGAACCCGCAAAAAAATTGATTAATCAAGGAATGATTCAGGGGAATTCGCGATTTGTTTACCGGGTTAAAGGAGAGAACAAATTTGTTTCCTATGGCTTAAGAAAAGAATACGAAGTCGCACGACAAAATGTTGACATTTCAATCGTGGATGGAAACATATTAGATATTAGCTCATTTAAAAAATCAAGAGAAGAATACACAAACACTGAATTTATTCTTGAAGATGGCAAATATCTCTGCGGCAGTGAAGTAGAAAAAATGTCTAAATCTAAATTTAATATAGTTTCTCCAGACGACCTATGCGAAAGATACGGAGCAGACACATTGCGGTTGTACGAAATGTTCTTAGGTCCATTAGAGCAGCATAAGCCTTGGGACACAAAAGGCATTGAAGGTACGCACCGCTTCTTGAAAAAATTATGGAGGCTATTTACCGAAAATGGTATTTCCGAAGAACCTGCTACCAAATCAGAATTGAAATCGCTGCACAAAATGATTCAAAAAATGGAAGACGATTTAGATCGTTTTTCATTCAATACTCCAGTTAGTAACTTCATGATTTGCTGTAATGAGTTAACTGATTTAAAATGCAATAAGCGTGAAATATTAGAATCTTTCGCTATTATAATTTCTCCCTATGCTCCGCATATCATAGAAGAGTTATGGAAAAAATTAGGTCATAGTGAATCTATTAGTAATGCAAAGTTCCCAAAGTTCGAGGCTAGTTATTTAGCGGAGGAAAATCACTCCTACCCTGTTTCTTTTAACGGTAAAATGCGTTTTAAAATTGAGCTGCCTACTACTCTTTCCAAAGAGGAAATTGAGGCAGAAGTTATGGGCCATGAATTAGCTCAAAAATGGTTAGAAGGCAAGCAACCTAAAAAGGTAATTATAGTGCCTAAGAAGATTGTGAATGTCGTTATATAGACATTAGAAAGTGTCTATTCAAAGTACATTTGGATATGAATAAGTTTTTCAAATTCGTATTACCGGCAATTGCACTGGCCTATTTTGGCTTTCAGTTTTACGTCAAGTTTTCTGGCGCAGAAGAGGGTGACTTAGCTCCTGATTTTGAAGCGGAATTAATTGACGGTACGCCATTTAAACTTTCAGAACTACAAGGCAAATATGTGTTACTAGATTTTTGGGCTTCTTGGTGCGGACCATGCCGAATGGTAACCCCAAACCTTGCAATACTCCACGAAAAATATTCAGATAAACTAACCATAGTTACCGTTGCGCTAGAAAAAAGTGGTGACGCTTGGAAACATGCAGCACAGCAGGATGGCTTTACTTGGAAACATCAAATAGTTGAAGTTAATCAGTTTGTGATGCTTAATACCATTGCTCACAACTATGGAGTATCAGACATTCCAGCTAAGTTTTTAATTTCTCCTGAAGGCAAATTACTCCCCAACATGACGTTTGAAGAGATTGATCAGTTCATGGAGGAATGGTAACTCGGCACAATCTTTGGAAGTTATTTAGTTAAAATAATGTTATGAAGCGTATTGTCCCATTTCTTGTTGCTCTTTTATGTCTAGCAGCAACTGCACCTTTTATATCACCACCCGAGGTAAAATTAGAAAAAACGCTTATATACAATTCGCTAAATAAAGCTGGTATAGCGCCATTTATTAAAGGTGAAAAGCTAAATTACAAATTGGCTTACGGATTTCTTGGCGGTGGTTCTGCTACAATCGAAATTAGGGACGAAGTGAAACATTTAAACGAGAAAGAACTATTACATATTGTAGGCACTGGTAAAAGTTCATCTTTCTGGGATGCTTTCTACAAAGTACGAGATCGTTACGAAACATATGTTGAAGAAGAAACATTTCACCCTCGTTTATTCCTAAGAAACGTTGACGAAGGCGGTTATCAATTTACGCAGGACTATAAATTTTATCCGGACAAAAAAATTGTTAAAACACAAGATAAAAAGGAATTTGACGTACCCACCAACGTACAAGATATGATGTCTTCCTTTTTCTATGCGAGAACGTTCGATTTCACGAATATTAAGCAAGGAGATATTGTAACCGTTCAGTCTTTTGTTGATAATGAGATATTTCCTCTAAGTATAAAATTCTTGGGTTATGATGATATTAACGTAAAAGCAGGAAAATATAACTGCATGAAATTCGCGCCTCTTGTACAACAAGGTAGAATTTTCAAAACAGAAGACGATCTAACCGTTTGGATTAGCAACGATGCCAACAAAATACCTGTAAAAGCAGAAGCAAAAATTCTAATAGGTTCTGTAACTATGGAGTTGACTCTAGCTAAAGGACTAGCTAATTAATAATGCTAGCCAAAAGACAGCTCAAATTGCATTACCAAAATATTTCAGATCCAAATTTAATGCTGAAGCTATTAGTTAAACGCTAGTTCCATCGATAGGAATTCGGTTCGGGCAAAATTTTCAAAAAACGTTTCTTTTAGAAAAAGTAAAAATTCGTTAGTTAATATAAATTCTGAGTATTTTTGGCTAGTATCGAAGCGTTTATTAATTTAGATGAAATTAAGTTTAGTGACTTGAATCGGCAATAATTTATTGCGGTTGCTGATTATTTAAGGAGGATGAAATGAAAAAAGAATATAAAAATTTTGTTAAAAGTGATGCTAAATTATTAGTACTCGATAGAGATGAGTCTGTCGATGCAGTTTCTACATGGAAGAAAGTTAAAAACCCATTTGTCGCACCATTTAGATTTGTTGTTTTAGAAATATCTAAGTTGAGCTTTTCAATGAAATTTACTAGCTTTTTATTTAGACATTTTCTGGGAATGAAAGTCGGTAAAAATGTGGGATTTAGTCCTATAGATATTGATCCTTTGTGTTCTGAGTTGATCACTATTGGAGATAATTGCGTGTTTGGTTGGAAATCAAAAATTTTGTGCCATGAGTTTACCCAAAAGAAAGCTAGGTTTGGAAAAGTTAATATAGGAAATAATGTCTTGGTTGGAGCTTGCAGTGTAATTCGTTCCGGAGTTTCTATTGGCAATAACTCTAGTGTTGGAATTTATAGCTTTGTAAATAAAGATATTCCTGCAAATGAAATGTGGGGAGGAGTTCCGGCCAAGAAAATTCGAATGATAGACAAGTAAGAATACAACATACTGTTTTTATATCCTTTCACAATGCTTACATTTTCTTTGTGAAGAACTTAATTTAATAATCTTTTTATCGACCCCTCACATTCTGGCGGATCAGAATTATCAGCCACCCTTTTCACACCATTCTGTTAACAAGAATATATTTGTTTCAACCTATCTTGTCGTCATTTCGTTTTCTTTGCTACGACTGAAAAGTAGGATATGAAATTAGATAAAGGAATTACTGAAAGAATTGAAAAATTACAAGACAAATATGCAACCATGGGTCAAGACATGGAGTCTTACCTTGACGGATTGTTATATAGTGACCCACTAAATTATTGGGACTATATTCATACTGATACCCTGTTAAGTTTACAAACTCCCCGTACCGATTTTCCTGATGAACAAATTTTTATCATGTACCATCAAATCACGGAGCTCTATTTTAGGCTTTCTTTACTTGAAATGGAGCAGATTGGTGACAACGGAAAAATTGTACTCGATAATGGAGAATTTAAAGGGTGGAACGAAAAACTGGATGTCAAATTTTTTATCGCTCGACTAAACCGTATCAATAGATATTTTGAATCATTAACTCAATCATTTGAGATTATGGTTCAGGGAATGGAAAAAAGACAATTTCTTAGATTCAGAATGGCATTACTTCCAGCGAGCGGATTTCAATCAGCACAATACCGAATGTTAGAGATCTGTGCTACAAGCTTCAACAATATCGTTGATAAGAATCATAGAGATAAATTTTCTGGAGCAATAACCGATTCATCTATTGAAGAAATGTTCAACTATTCTTATTGGAAGCAAGGTGCTGTGGAAACTAAAACTGGACAAAAAACATTAACGTTAAAACAATTTGAAAAGAAATATTCTAAACAATTAGTAGCACTAGCTAAAAAGTACAGAACAAAAAATTTGTCTGTTAAGTTTCATCAACTTTCTGATGAAGACCAGGATAATGAAGAATTGAAAGACCAACTGCGCCAATTAGACGTTAATATTAATATCAATTGGCCTTTGTCTCATTACAAATCTGCGGTTCGCTATCTACAAAACACTGAAGATGATGCTACGGCTACTGGGGGAACAAATTGGAAAAAGTACTTGCCTCCTAGATTTCAACAACGAATTTTCTATCCAGAATTATGGTCTGAAACAGAAATCGAAAACTGGGGAAAAGCTTGGGTTGATTCTGTGATTGAAAAAAAATAAATGGCTACAAGAATTAAACACATAGGAATTACCGCTCTGCTACTTCTGGTTTTAGGCTTGTCCGTTTCCTCACTTTTTAGTTTCGAAAGCGATATCCCAGCCGAAGTCGTTGAAACTGTTCCTGAAATTATTGAACCGGTTTATGAGTTCGGTTTATGTGTCGATTCTTTTAAAGTCATAAAAGCAGAAATCAAACCCAATCAATTTTTGGCCGACATTTTACTAAAACACCACATACCATATTCTACAATCGACAAACTAGTGCGCGAGACAAAAGAAGTTTTCGATGTTCGAAAAATAAGATCAGGTAATAATTATCAAGTTTTTTGTTCCAACGACTCGCTAGAAAAAGCAAAATATTTTGTCTATCAACCCAATCTAGTAGATTACATTGTTTTTGAAATTGGAGATTCAACCGTGTCTACATACAAAGGATTTAAAGAAGTTACCCTCCGTGAGAGAACTACTTTCGGCACAATCAATTCATCGCTTTATCAAACACTATCCGATGCTGATATAAGTCCTAAGCTGGCCGTAGAATTATCCAATATTTACGCCTGGACAGTTGATTTTTACCGTATCCAAAAAGGCGATAGATATAAAGTCATATACGAAGAGCGACTTGTTGATGGCATAGCAATAGGAATTGGAAAGATTACAGCTGCTATTTTCACCCACTGGGGTGAAGACTATTATGCATATCATTTTGACCAAAACGGACAAGAAGATTATTTCGATGAAAACGGAAACAGCCTTAGAAAAGCCTTTTTAAAAGCGCCGCTGAAGTTTAGCCGCATTAGCTCCAGATATACGCTAAAAAGATATCATCCTGTTCAGAAACGCAACAAACCGCATTATGGAACTGATTATGCTGCACCAAAAGGAACTCCAATAATGGCTGTTGGCGATGGAATCATCATTGCCTCAAGTTACAGTAAGTACAATGGTAATTTTGTAAAAGTGAAACACAACAGCACTTTTATGACCCAATACCTACATATGAGTAAAAGGAATTGTAAAGTAGGCAATCGAGTTAGGCAAGGAGACATAATCGGTTATGTTGGAAGTACAGGGTTAGCAACTGGGCCGCATGTTTGCTTTCGTTTCTGGAAAAATGGGAAACAGGTAGATCACCTCAAAGAAAAATTTCCGCCTTCGTTACCTATTGAAAAAACATACAAGGCGGAGTATGAGAAACAAAAAGCGAAGCTAAAAAACAAGCTCGATACCATTGACAACAAAGAAACTAGTATTTCTTAAAGCTTCATCCCTTTAACAACTCGCTCATCTCTACGGACCTTGTTTAAGCGCTTCATTTTAAAAGTTAACGAAACATATTCGCTTGTACCCGAAAGTGAATATTTCTTGCCGGCGTATGTTACATACTTCTTTCCTCCTTTTTCACCTTCAGGAATTAGTTGATAAGGCCCTTTTCTGTTTCTAGGGTCTCCAAATACCAAATACTTGCCTTCCCCTGGTTCAAAACGAACCATCATCGTGTTTTCTGTTTTCGTACCCACCACAATTCCTGGTGTTCCTGCTGGAATTATTACTTGATCTGTAGAACTGCCAGAAGTAATTACCAGCTCCCCATCATCTGTATCCTTATCCGATTCATCTTTTTGGTTACGCTGCAATACAATGTCTGCCGAAGTATAAAATTGTAACTTCTTCATCTCCTCTTCAGTCAGTTGATTTTGCTCTTTTACTGCTTGAGTAAATTGAATTTTAGGGGAACAAGAAGCAAAAGATACTACTAAAACTATTAAGGATAATGTAATTCTATTCATAACTACTTTTTTTATACGTCTAATTATCAAAATTTGTACCAAAAGTAAGGAATTTAGACTACCATTAAGTTACATCCTCTTACATCACCTATATCGAACCGACCAATCACCTCAAACGAACCATTCTTGGCAGTTTTCCCTAGGTCCTGAGTTGCAACAAAAGAACAAGAATATATATTCGCAAGGTCTATTACATTAATTCCTCCGGCTCTCCCATTAGGCAACAATTCAAGCGGATCGTTTGTGTCTCTGATTTGAACCTTCATCCATGGAGGACAATTGAAAATTCCATTTCCTTTAGAATAGGCCTGAGAAAGCAATTCTGTCATTCCGTATTCAGAATGGATTTCTGACACACCAAATCCATTGCATAAAACCAAATGTAATTCCGACCGAACCATTTCTTTTCTCCGACCCTTCATTCCGCCGGTCTCCATAACATTGGTATACCTGAGCTTGATATTTTTCTTTTCCGCTAAATCAAGTAATGCATAGGAAACACCTAAAAGTAAAGTTGGTTGTTTCCTTCGTTCTAGTTCTTCAAGAACTGAAATTAACGCATCAATATCACTTAAATAAAACCCACTTTCTTCAAATTTACTTCCCTTAATCAACGAATCAACCATATAAACCAAAGATGAACTTCCTTGTTCTAAATAGTTAGGTAACAACGCTAATACGACTTTATTTTTGATGTCGGGATACACTAGCTGAATTCCGTTCAGGAAACTACATTCATAAATTATTTTATCTTTAACATGGTGTGTACTATTGGCACCATTAGTGCCGCTGCTCTTGAATTCTAAATCAAATAAATCACCACCACATGTAACTTTCTTCGTTTTAAAAAACTCAATTGGCAAGAATGGAATTTCAGAATAATCTAATGGAGTATTTCTTCCAAATCCATCAACATATTTTCGATAAACCAAGTTATTCTTATACTGAAATTGAAATATTTCAAGCGCTACTTCGTTAAATCTATCATCAGAATTAATCCTGAATGGGTTATATGTATCGATATCAAAATTCAATTGATCTTTATTTCTTAATTTTGTTATGATGAAATGGTTTTCAAAAATAGTAGTTCTGACTGCGATAACAAGTGTTATTCTATCGAGTTGCACTAAAACCTCCTGCAACGAAGATGTTCCGACAATCGAATTTTCTAAATTCGAACAATTTGACGATAAAACCGCCAAACTAATCGTCACCTTTAAAGATTGTAATGGAGATATTGGATTAAATCAAGCCGACAGTATTGAACCTTTCCAGTATAATTTTTTCATGGAGTATTTTGAAAAACAAAACGGTGCTTGGGTGAATATCAAACCTCTTATACCTTATTATTACAGAATTCCTATCTTATATGATGGAAGTGATGAATCTGTCGAGGGAGATATTGAGATTTCGTTGGCTTCTTACTACAATCCATATAGCAATTATGATACAATCAAATTCCAAATTCATATTATGGATAGAGCCCTCAACGAAAGTAATTTAGTGGAGACTTCTGAAATAATTACTCCTGCTAATTAGCAACAAAAAAGCCCCCAATAAATTGGAGGCTTCTAAATCTAATTAATTTCACTTCTACAAAGTTCCTCTTTTCTCTTGCTCTCTTTCAATAGACTCGAACAAAGCTTTGAAATTACCCGCTCCGAATCCCCTTGCTCCCATTCGTTGTATTATTTCAAAAAATAGAGTGGGTCTATCTTCTACTGGTTTGGTAAATATTTGAAGTAGGTAACCTTCTTCATCGGCATCAATCATAATACCAAGGCTCATCAACTTATCAATATCTTCTCTCAACTCATGACTATGCTCTTCTAATCTTCCAGGAACAGAATCATAATAATCTTGCGGAGGAGTACTCAAAAATTCTACGCCGCGAGATCTTAATTTAGATACAGTTCCAATGATGTCATCAGTAGCTACTGCAATATGCTGAACACCAGGCCCTTCGTAAAAATCAAGATATTCCTCAATTTGAGACTTCTTTTTAGCTTTAGCAGGTTCGTTAATCGGGAACTTGACTCTCCCATTTCCATTACTCATTACCTTACTCATAAGCGCAGAATACTCGGTATGAATCTGCTTATCATCAAACGAAAGAAAGTTTTCGAATCCCATTACATCTTCATACCACTTTACCCATATATCCATCTCTCCCCAACCAACATTTCCTACCATGTGGTCAACAAATTTTAATCCACACGATTCCGGATTATAATCTGATTTCCATTCCATAAAACCAGGCAAAAATTCACCATTGTAGTTTTTACGCTCGACAAACATATGAACCGTTTCTCCATAAGTGTATATACCTGCACGCACAACTTCTCCGCTGTCGTCCTTTTCAACAGTTGGTTTCATGTAAGATTTAGCACCCCTTGCGGTGGTTTCTTTCCATGCTTTTGCTGCATCCTCAACCCAAAGCGCTATAACTTTAACACCATCACCATGCTTAACAATGTGATCATTAATTGGCGAACTAGATTTAAGTGGAGTAGTTAAAACTAACTTTATTTTATCTTGTTTTAAGACATAAGAAACCGAGTCTTTACTCCCCGTTTCCAATCCTCTATATGCATAAGATTGAAACCCAAAAGCAGTTTTATAAAAGTGAGCCGCTTGTTTAGCATTCCCAACATAAAATTCCAAATAATCTGTTCCTAATAATGGAAGAAAATCTTGAGCTCCCTCAAATATTTTCTCTAATCCATATTCTACATTTTTTATTTCACTCATTTTATTAATTTTGTACTGACTTTTTTATTGAATATTTCCTCCTTAAAAATCAATGCCACATCGCCATAGCTTGAGACAATAATCTCAATTGATATTTTCTAACCGAAATTTTCATAACTACTCCACCCAAGATTTCCAATAAGCTCCATCGTCAATTTTCATCGCAGCCTCTGTTACCATAAGTGGCTTAAAAGTGTCTACCATAACAGCTAATTCGTCTGTATCTACTTTACCTATACTTCGCTCCATCGCGCCAGGATGAGGACCATGCGGGATTCCCGCAGGATGAACCGAAATATGCCCGGGTCCAATATCATTTCTGCTCATAAAATCTCCTTCTACATAATAAAGAATTTCGTCTGAATCTATATTACTATGGTTATACGGAGATGGTATTGATTCTGGATGATAATCATATAGACGAGGGCAGAAAGAACAAATAACAAACGCATCAGTTTCAAACGTTTGATGCACCGGTGGTGGCTGATGTACCCTGCCCGTAATAGGTTCAAAGTCATGAATACTAAATGCATACGGAAAATTGTAACCATCCCAGCCAACAACATCAAATGGATGTGTTGCATAAACATATTCGTGAATCATTCCCTGTTTCTTAATCTTAATCAAGAAATCTCCTTTTTCGTCAAACGTTTCGAGTTTATTCGGTGCTCTTAAATCTCTTTCACAAAATGGAGAGTGTTCCAAATGTTGTCCAAACCAATTTCTATACCTTTTAGGAGTATATAAAGGTCTAAAAGACTCAACAATAAATAATCTGTTAGATTCAGAATGAACATGTAACTGATAAATTATTCCCCTAGGTATCATTAGGTAATCTCCGGAGGAAAACTCAATATTACCCAAAAATGTTTTTAAAACTCCTGATCCCTCATGAACAAAAATAACTTCATCAGCATCTGCATTTTTGTAAAAATAATCTTTAGTCGATTTTTTAGGTGCCGCTAATATTATATGGCAATCGCTGTTTACTAAAACAGGAACTCTACTTTCCAAGTAATCATCTACCGGATCAACTTTAAATCCATGAAGGCGAAGTGATTTCATATTCCTCTCAACCGCTATTTTAGGTTCTACCGAATAGCTTTTAAGAATTTCTTTAACCTGTGTTGGTCTATTAAGGTGATACAATAAAGAAGACATTCCATCAAATCCAATTGTACCAAACAACTGTTCATAGTGATAGTCACCCGTTGGCTTTTTGAATGTCGTATGTCTTTTATGAGGTATTTTACCTAATTTATGATAGTACGGCATAACTATTTTTATTATTAATTAGCATACGAGCCAAAGTAGAACTTGATTTTAAACAAAATTAACAATTGCAAGCGTACTTTCAATGCAAAATAGCTTTAGATTAAAAGATGAGATTACCAATTGGTTAGCTCAAAATAATAAATTTGCTATTCTTAAATTTAAAAAATGGCAAAACAAGAAAAAATTTTAGTAGTTGGCGCAGCTGGACAAATCGGCACTGAGCTGGTCTTAGAATTAAGACTGCGTTTTGGTCCAGAAACTATTGTAGCATCAGATATTAAAACTCCGAATTATGATGTTATGGAAGGTGGAATATTTGAGTTTTTAGATATTCTAGATGACAAAGCTTTACTAAGAATTGTACAAAAACACAACATTAAACAAGTATACCAATTAGCTGCGCTGCTTTCAGCTACTGCTGAGCAAAATCCCATGTTTGCTTGGAAACTAAATATGGAAGGTCTATTTAACGTTCTTAATTTAGCCAAATACAAGATAATTGATAAAATTTTTTGGCCAAGTTCTATTGCTGTTTTTGGGTCTACAACTCCAAGAAATCAAACGCCTCAAATTACAATTACAGAGCCGTCATCTGTATATGGCATTAGTAAATTGTCTGGAGAACGTTGGTGCGAATATTACTTTAACAAAAGTAATGTTGATGTCAGAAGTATCAGATATCCTGGGCTTATCAGTCACAAATCGCAACCGGGAGGTGGAACTACAGATTATGCAGTTCATATATTTTACGAAGCTAAGAAACACCAAAAATATGAGTGTTTCCTAAAACCTGACTGTACATTACCAATGATGTATATGGATGACGCGATTGATGCGACTATTAGCATCATGGAGTCTCCTAGCAGCAAAATCAAAGTTAGATCGAGCTATAACATTGCTGGTATAAGTTTTAATCCAGAAGAATTGGTCGCAGAAATAAAAAGACATATCCCCGAATTTACTGCCAGCTATGCACCTGACTACAGACAACAATTGGCTGAAAGTTGGCCTGCAGGAATTGACGACTCAGTTGCAAATAGAGATTGGGGATGGAAAAATCAATACGACATTTCATTTATCGTTGATCAGATGTTAAAAAACATATAGAAGTTTTTCCTATTTTCGCAACATTATTTTGAATATTGCGTAATCTCATCGACTAAAAGAAATGATTTGTCTAAAAGAAATTAAACTTATAACATATAATCTTAATTTTCACAGTCTTCTAACGAAGACTAATCATCTTCACAGAGCTTACTTTCGCTTATTATGAGAAACAAAGTTTTAAATATGGCATATGTTTTGATTTTCCTTTCGTTCTGGAATGTTTCTGCAAGTCAAACTTACCAAATTTATGATGGTGATACAATTAATGTAGTTGATGAAAACAACATGAAACAAGGACATTGGATATATTCCGGAAAAATGAAAAATATCCCCGGTTATAGTCCTGATCAAAAAGTTGAGGAAGGTTCTTTTAAGAACAATAGAAAAAGTGGCTCTTGGACTAAGTATTTCGCTGATGAATCTACGAAAAGTGTTATTGAATATATAAATAATCGGCCAAACGGAGCCTATACGATTTACTACGAGAACGGTGTAATTGAAGAGCAGGGAATATGGAAGAACAACAGGAACATAGGTACCTTTGTAAGGAAGTACCCAAATGGACAAGTACAACAAGCGTTTTCGTTTAGCGATGGGGGGAAACGTAAAGGTGAGCAAAAGTATTTCTTTCCAAACGGTCAAGAAATGATTGTTGGTGATTGGAATGAAGGAAAAGAAGATGGACCTATTACAGAGTATTATCCTAATGGCGATGTTAAATCAGTTAAAGTGTTTAACGGAGGCCAAATGGACACAACACAGACTAAACATTATGAGCCAACCAATGAAATTAAGGTGGTAGTTGTAGATAATATAGATGACTCTAAGTCAGCACCTATAATTGATGAAAATGACGTAGTTTTAGACGGGCCAACGACAGTAAAAAAGACTCCTAATGGTACTAAACCACCATTGTTTGATGGCAACGGACCGGGAACATTATATAACAAAAATCGCCACTTATCCCAAAAAGGAAACTTTAAGAACGGTAAACTTATGGATGGAAAATGGTATCGTTATGATGAAAATGGTCTTCTTGTTTCCATTGAAATTTACAAAGACGGCAAGTATATAGGTGAAGCTCAGATAGAAGAATAAGCGTGACAGCAGTTCCTGCATCTTTCCCTTTTATGGTTTCACTTTAAGCGTTTATTTTACTTCCTTTGTCACAATGGCACCTTTAGCAATTTATAACTCAATCGCCCGAGAAAAACAAGAATTTATCTCTCTTAACGATCAACATGTCGGTCTATACGTTTGTGGGCCAACCGTTTATGGAGATGCACATTTAGGTCATGCGCGGCCCTATATTACGTTCGATTTAGTATATAGGTATCTAAAATATTCGGGGTATAAAGTTCGATACGTTAGAAACATTACCGACGTAGGCCATCTAGTTAATGATGCAGACGAAGGTGAAGATAAGATTGCGAAACAAGCCCTTATCGAAAAAGTAGAACCCATGGAGGTTGTGAAGTTCTACGCAGATCGTTTTCACGACAACATGGATCAGTTAAACAATCTTAAGCCAAGCATTGAACCTACGGCATCTGGGCACATTATTGAGCAGATTGAAATGATTAAACAGATTCTCGAAAATGGTTATGGCTATGAGAAAAATGGCTCTGTATATTTTGATGTTGAGAAATATAATCAAGACAATAATTACGGAAAACTCTCCGGAAGAAAAATTGAAGACATTCTTGAAAATACACGTTCGTTAGACGGACAAAGTGACAAAAAACATTCTGCAGATTTTGCACTCTGGAAAAAAGCAATGCCGGAACATATTATGCGGTGGCCATCTCCTTGGGGAGATGGGTTTCCTGGTTGGCACTTGGAATGCTCTGCTATGAGCACGAAATATCTTGGAGAACAATTTGATATTCACGGAGGGGGTATGGATTTGCTTTTCCCCCACCATGAGTGCGAAATTGCGCAAAATGTAGCAAGTAAAGGCATAGAACCTGTCAAGTATTGGATGCACAACAACATGATTACCATTAATGGGAAAAAAATGGGGAAATCATTAGGTAATTTCATCACTCTCGATGAATTATTTACTGGGGCGCATAAGTTGGTTGAACGACCTTACACTCCAATGACTATAAGGTTCTTTATCTTGCAGGCACATTACCGAAGTACAGTTGATTTCTCAAATACTGCCTTGCAGGCTGCAGAAAAAGGGTTAAAAAGATTATTAGCTGGGGCTAAAACACTACAGAATCTGAATTATTCCAAATCTTCATCCGTTGATTTATCAAAAATTAAACCTTCCGTATTTAATGCTTTAAATGACGATTTCAATAGCCCAATTGCCATTGCCCAACTATTCGATGCAGTAAAAGTTATCAATTCAGTTAATGACGGAAAAGAAACGCTTTCTCAAAATGATTTAAATGACTTACAACAATTATTTAACGATGTTGTTTACACTATTTTAGGAATTAAAGAAGCTAATTCAGATTCCAAGGATGATACTGAACTAGTAAATGGCTTGATGGAAACGATAATTGATACTCGTAAAGAACTAAAAGCTCGTAAAGAATTTGAATTAACCGATCAAATCAGAGATAACTTGACCAAATATAATGTTCAGATAAAAGATACACGTGAAGGAACTGTTTGGATCCATGAAAAATAATTGGTGGGTCATAATCTTGCTATTATTAAGCGCATGTGATTCTGAGCAAGAAGAAACAACTACCACTCCAAATACCAAACCTGTAGCGCTAGAGGTGATTTCACTTAAAGAAATTCCTGCCTTTGATGAAGAACAGGCTTATCAATTTATACAAGATCAAGTAGACTTTGGTCCACGTATTCCAAATACTGAAACACATATAAAATGTGCTACCTACCTAGCTAAAACATTAGCTGATTTAGGTTTAGACACTATCGTACAGCGAACCAATGTAATTGCTTTTAACGGAAAATCTCTTTCTATTCAAAACATTATTGGCCAGTATAACCCTGATGCTATAAACAGAATATTGCTTTGTGCTCATTGGGATTCTAGACCTTTTGCTGACAGGGACACAAAAAAACAAGCCAAACCAATTGATGGTGCAAATGATGGTGCAAGTGGGGTTGGGGTTCTGTTAGAGATAGCTCGTACTATTTCTCAATCCGAATTAACTCCAAATACTGGCTTCGACATAATCTTCTTTGATGCCGAGGATTATGGGCAACCAAGTAATACTATGATCGCTTCTCAAAATAATACTTGGTGTCTCGGTTCCCAATATTGGGCACGAAACAAACATAGACTAGGTTATTCTGCTAAATACGGTATTTTGCTTGATATGGTTGGAGCTAAAGGAGCCGTCTTTCCTAAAGATGGGGTTTCTATGAGTTATGCTCCACAATTTGTAAATCAGATGTGGAAAATCGCTGCTAAAATGGGTTATTCTAATTATTTCATCAACCGAAATATGTCTGGGCAAATTACTGATGACCACCTATATATTAATGCTATTGCGGGCATACCTTGTTTAGATGTTATACATTACGATGTAGATAAAATGGATTTTGGATATTTTCATCATACCCACAAAGACAATATGGAAATTATCGACAAAGGAACATTACGAGCAGTTGGCGAAACGGTTTTACAGATGATTTACCAAGAAAACTGATCTCATTTTCGACCATAAAACTTAACTTCGGGCAAAACAATTGCTATGTCCGAAAATAAAAAAAAACTTTTTCTATTAGACGCTTTTGCTCTTATTTATAGAGCTTATTTTGGTTTTACCAACAACCACCAATATAATTCAAAAGGACTTAACACCTCTGCAGTACTTGGATTTACAAATACATTAATTGAGATTCTTCGTAAAGAAAAACCCACGCATATTGCTGTTGTTTTTGATGCTCCTGCAACAACAATTCGTGAGGTTGAATTTCCTGAATACAAAGCAGGACGAGAAGCAATGCCAGAAGACATCCGAATTGCCTTGCCATATATCAAAAATGTAGTTAAAGCCTTTAATATCCCCATACTTTTATGTGAAGGATATGAAGCAGATGATGTGATAGGAACCTTAGCAAAAGAAGCTGAAAGAAAAGGTTTTACGACATACATGATGACTCCTGATAAAGATTTTGGGCAGCTAGTTTCTGAAAATATATTCATGTATAAACCCGCTCGAAGCGGAAAACCAGCTGAAATTTTGGGTGTAACTGAAATTTGCGAAAAGTTTCAAATACAAGATCCGCTTCAAGTAATTGATATTTTAGGACTATGGGGTGACGCTGTCGATAATATTCCAGGAATTCCAGGAATCGGTGAAAAAACCTCTAAAATTCTTATTGCAAAATATGGCAGTGTTGAGGGGTTGATTGCTAACGCTGACGAATTAAAAGGCAAGCAAAAAGAAAACGTCATCAATTTTGCTCAACAAGGACTAATGTCTAAACGATTGGCAACAATAATACTCGATGCCCCTGTAGAATTTGATGAAAAGGAACTTGAATTATCAGAGCCTAATAAAGAATCTATTCGGGAGCTATTTTCAGAATTAGAATTTAGAACGCTCGCCCAAAGAGTGCTAGGAGAAGATATTGTCATTAAACAAGTTGTTGGAGGACAACTTGATATGTTCGGACAAGCTGAAGAAACAAATGCAACTAACGATATAGAGATGGTGGTTTCAAAAACTATCAATGATGTTAAACATGATTATCAACTTATTGAAACCCCGAAGCAAATCGCCAAACTTGCTAAACAACTTGAGAAATCTGACTCATATTGTATAGATACGGAAACAACCGGCTTAAACCCTCTTACGGCAGATCTAGTTGGCATGTGCTTCAGCTTTAGTGCCCATCAAGCATATTATGTGCCGGTTTCAGGCGAACATAAAGAAATTGCGATAATTGTTAGCGTATTCAAAAAATCCTTGGAAGATACCAAAATTGAAAAAATAGCCCATAATTTAAAGTATGACTATTTAGTCTTACAAAAGTATGGCGCTGTAATGGCTGGGCCACTATTTGACACTATGATTGCACATTATCTGTTTCAACCAGATATGAAACACGGAATGGATGCGTTATCAGAAAGTTTTTTAAACTATAAGCCCATTTCAATTGAAACTCTAATTGGGAAGAAAGGCAAGAATCAGCTAAACATGAAAGATTTACCTTCAGAAAAGATTAAAGATTATGCCGCTGAAGACGCAGATGTTACCTTCCAGTTGAAAGAGCTGTTTTCGAAAAAAATGGCGAAGGGCAATGTGAAAAAACTTTTCAACGACATTGAAATGCCTTTAACAAAAGTTTTGGCCGATATGGAAGCCGAAGGTATCAACCTTGATATTAATTCACTCTCAAAGTTTTCTGAAGAACTAGGTATAGACATTGCGAAACTTCATAAAAACATAATCGCAGAAGCAGGAACAGAATTTAACCTCGATTCTCCGAAACAACTCGGGCAAATTTTATTTGAGGTTCTCAAAGTTACCGACAAGCCAAAAAAAACAAAAACTGGTCAGTATTCTACAAGTGAAGATGTTCTATCTAAATTAGCCAATGACCATAAAATAATCCCTAATATACTTGATTACAGGTCATTAAAAAAACTAAAGTCAACTTATGTTGACGCGCTTCCTGCTTTGATTAACCCTAAAACAAAAAAGCTGCATACCACTTACATGCAAACTGTTGCAGCAACTGGAAGACTGAGTTCTAACAACCCTAATCTTCAAAATATACCTATTAAAACAGAAAAAGGACGCGAGATACGAAGAACCTTCATTCCACGCAATAAAGAGTTTATTCTTTTAGCGGCAGATTATTCTCAAATCGAATTAAGAATTATCGCAGCATTAAGTGAAGACGAAAACATGCAACTAGCTTTTGTTAACAAAGAAGATATCCATACTGCTACTGCAGCAAAAGTATTTGGTGTTAAACAAAATGATGTTACCCGCGAAATGCGCGGAAAAGCCAAGGCTGTTAATTTCGGTATCATATACGGGCAAAGTGCTTTTGGCCTTTCTCAAAACTTAAATATACCTCGTGGGGAGGCGAAAGAAATCATTGAAAGTTACTTTATTCAGTATCCAAAAATTAGAACTTATATGGATAAAACGATTGAGGAAGCGAAAAAAAATGGATATGTGGAAACTATTTTAGGCAGAAGGCGGTATCTAAAAGATATTAACTCAAGTAATGCTATAGTGCGAGGACATGCGGAAAGAAACGCTGTAAACGCCCCTATTCAAGGATCGGCGGCAGATATAATTAAAATTGCCATGATTAATATCCATACTGGGATGAAAGAAGGTGCCTATAAATCAAAGATGCTTCTCCAGGTGCATGATGAACTAGTTTTTGACGCTCATAATAATGAAACAGATAGGCTTACTGCATTTGTTAAAGATAAAATGGAAAACGCTGTAAAGCTTTCCGTTCCTCTAGATGTCGAAATAGGTATAGGTAAGAACTGGCTGCAGGCACATTAATATAAAACTTAATTGTTCATTGTAATTGATTAATTATATTTGTTTTCATTGTAACGCGCAACATCCTCAGACCAATTACTCTACGAGCCCGAATAATGAAAAATCTTAAATTCATCTCTTCGCTTTTTTTACTCGTGTTCATCGCGCCTTTTGTTGGTTGCACCGAAGAGAAAGAATCAGAAGAGAAAGAAGAGAAAGAAATTTTACACCATAATGTTGAAGAAGCTAAATCAATTTTTTATATGCTCCCTTCTCCAATTGAAACGGCATCTTTACTTCAAAAAGCTGGTGCAAAATATGATGGGACCATTCTCAATCCAGTAATTAATATATCAAGATATGAACTCGCTAGCATGAAAGCTCTTAATTTAGGAATTTATGGTTCAGACCTGAGCTACGCAAGTGTATTCGACCAAACCCAAGAAGTTATGTTTTACCTCTCGTCTTGCAAAAAACTTGCCGATGGACTTGGACTTGAAAATGCGTTTGACTCCGAAACCATGAAAAGAATGGAGGAAAATATAAATAATAAAGATTCTCTCCTTCAACTCATTTCTGATTCTTACTGGATGGCCGACTCTTATTTGGAAGAAAACGAACGCTCAAATTTATCGGCACTGATTATTTCTGGTGGATGGGTGGAAGGAGTATACATAGCAACAAAACTTGCTGAGACAAACACAAACGAAGCATTATTGGCAAGAATTGCCGAACAAAAATTATCGTTATCTCACCTTTTGTCTATAGTTGACACATATAAAGGAGATCATGGTGATGTAAATGATGTTTATTCTGATTTATTAGAAATCAATGCAATCTTTAACAAAATGAAGTCAGAAAAGGGTAGTTTTGAAACTTCAAGAGATTCGGAAACGGGAATAACTACAATTGGTGGCTCATCAAAACTGATTCTCTCGAAACAACTATTACAAGAAATTTCAACTAAAATTGAAACAATACGCAACAGATATATCCAATAGACTATGAAATTACTAACAAAAATAACGGCTTTAACATTGCTTCTTGGAAGTTTTAGCCTATCTGCAATAAGTCAATCTGCTTGTCACGGATATGGCAAATCTTCATGCAAACCAGACTTAGAAGATTATGTTCAAAACCCGCAGGTGCTTAATGCAGAGCTTAGTTCAGGTGAATCGGCAGAAATAGCAATGGTATTCTCTGCGAAACATGATTATAGAATCCAGATTTGTTCAGAAGAACATATGGGGGAGATTGGTTTTAAAATAAAATCATCTAAGGGTGAAATACTATTAGATAATCAAGATTACGAGATGACAGACATGTGGGATTTTACTATGAGCAAAACCAAAAGACTTATTGTAGAAGTAACATTTATAGGTGCTGACAGCGAAGATGGTTTTGAAGAAACTGGCTGTACTGCAATTATTGTTGGATATAAGCATTCAACACAACAAGGATTTAGATAAAAATATAAGAAACACTTTGAACATGACTATAAAAACATCAATATTAGCAGCACTAAGTATTACTTTTCTCTTCTCTTGCTCATCAGGAGAAAATAATTCTACAGATAGCATTCAGAAGCGCACTGATCAAGAAATTGCTGAGGAACTAAATCAAGAAGAACAAAACGAAGCGCAAAAAATGTTTTACGCACTGCCTTCTCCATTCGAAATTTCTAGTTTAATGAAAGCATCTGGAGTAGAATTTGAAGATGGAATTCTTAATTCAATTGACAATCTTTCCAATTACGAAACAAAAACTTCCAAAGCATTAAACTTAGGTATTTATGGTGCTGATGTGAGTATTACGAGTATTTATGACAAAACGCAACATACGATGCTTTATCTGTCATGCATTAAGAAGTTAGCGGATGATTTAGGTATTTCTTCGGCTTTTAATGGCGAAACAATGACCCGTCTTGAGGCAAGTAAAGAAAGGAAAGATTCTCTTCAAAACATTGTAGCTGAGGCTTATGGAATGGCAAATAACTATTTAAAATCCAATGCCAGCGCTAGTACTTCTTCTTTAATTTTGGCTGGGGGCTGGATTGAAGGTGTGCATATAGCTGCAAGTATGGTGGATCCAAAAAAACCGAACGATGACTTAATTGAATTAATTGCTGATCAACGATTTTCAGTTGAAAATTTAATCTCGTTATTAGAACTAAATAAAGAAGAAGCTGATATTGCTTCTATCGTCTCTGATTTAAAAGAGTTAAAGGCTATTTATGATGAATTAGAAGACACTGATGGCCACGAAGTATCTACTACTACAAATGAAAGTGGGACTATGATTTTAGGCGGTGGTAGTGATGTGACATTAGATGCTGAATTACTTGCTAAAATTACTGCAAAAGTTAATGAAATTCGAACCAAATATGTAGGCTAATCATATTCATTATGAAAAGGATCGTACTTTCTGCATCATTTATTATAGCTACTGCCTGTTTTTCAAACTTGGGGGCACAATGTAAGACCTATACAAAGAAGGAGTGCATGCCGTTATTAAAGCCGTACATTCATAATGGCCAGATGAACAACATTACGCTTTTCCCTGGTGAAGATGCTAGCTTAGTTCAGACATTCTATTCTGGACAAAATTATCGTATTCAATTATGCGCGCAGGAAAATTTGGGAGATAGTGTTTATTTCAAGGTCATTACAGCAGATGGACAACTAGTCTATAGCACACAAAATGACGATATTCTTTCCTGGGATTTTAACATCGCTAATACCCAGAACTTGAAAATCACTGTTGTTGTGCCCAATCTTGTCCCTGTAGCTGAAATAGAACAAAATGGCTGTGTAGCGATCCTTGTTGGGTTCATAGACTGAATCCTACCTCATCTCAAGCTCGTAAGTCGTGTTTTTATAAGAAACTGTAGCATTTTCATCACAAGTTCCTGAACCATAATCAACAATTCTAGGAGACAGCGATGTACCTAAATCCATATCGATACTTCCTTGTGAAATCCAATTACAATTCATTGAGTACAATAAATTATCTACAATCTCAGCATCAAATTCATTTCCATTTGAAGTGCGGCCATTTGAAGTGCCAGAAATTTCAAACTTGTCATCAGAAATATCATCGGTAATATCTCCTGAAATCCATTCATATATTCGGCTGCTATTCCATGATATATTAATCGAATCATGTTCAATTTTTGCATTCTCTACAGCGATATTAAATATATAATTATTATCAACATTGTACCCCTTATTACGAATCGTCATTGTACCCGAAATCGACATGCTGTCAACCTCATAGTTAGAAAATGTTATGGCTACAGAGGTTCCAGAAGAATCATATTGTCCACTAAAAACAGCCCTTAACATTCCTGAAGTATAATAACTATTGGCACAGGAAGATGCCGAAGATCCAAAATCAATTACTACGGTGTTTGGAAAAGTAACAGTGCTGTTAGAGAACAAAACCGAATCTATACAATTATCAATAATGTTAGCTTGAATTGTATCTTGTATACCATTTAGCAAACTATTCTCCCAAGCCAAGGCATGAACAGTTTTAAACACATTATTAAAAATATTAACCGCAGTTGCATTATCAATAGGGGCAGCGTTCTTAACCTCTAAAGCTCTATTAGATTTTCTACACTGTGAAGCAAAAACCGCAACTAAAACAAGTAAACTAATGAAAGTAACAATACTAAATTTTGAACGTGTATTCACATCTTAATTTTTAACCAACTTTTGACGAAAATACTTCAAAAGAGTTAAAAATACCTAGTTTTTCTCGTAAATTGTGAATGTCAAGTCATGTGCATTTCGATCATCCTTTTTCATTTTTCTACTAGACACCTCATTCCAATCTCTACCATCTATAGTTGGGAAAAAAATATCAGCATCAAAACTAGCTTCTACCCAGGTTATATAAAGTCGATCTACCAAATCCGTTTTTAGAGCAAGGTCATAGATCTGCCCCCCCCCTATTATAAAAACTTCATTTTCTCCTGCAACCTCAGCAATTTCAATAGCTTTATGAATAGAAGTTGTTACAAGGGCTCCTTCAATAAGCAAATCTGATTGTCTTGAAACAACAACATTAACCCTATCAGGTAATGGTCTATATTTTTCAGGTATAGACTCATAACTCTTGCGGCCCATAATCACATGATGACCCGTTGTAATTTCCTTAAAATATTTCATATCTACTGGCAGGTGCCAGAGCAACTCATTATCCTTCCCTATTTCGAGATCTTTACCTACAGCTACAATTGCAGAAACAACCATCATACAGCTACAATTCCTTTAATATGGGGATGGGGACTGTAATCAACTAATTCAAAATCTTCGAATTTGAAATCAAATATGTTTTTTACAGAAGGATTTAATTTCATTGTGGGTAAGCTTCTCAAATCTCTATTTAGCTGCAAATCAACTTGTTCTAGATGATTGTTATACAAGTGTACGTCACCAAAAGTGTGGATAAACTCACCAACTTCTAGGTCACACACTTGAGCCATCATCATAGTTAATAGCGCGTATGATGCTATATTAAATGGAACCCCTAAAAAAGTATCTGCACTTCTTTGGTATAGCTGACAAGATAACTTTCCTTCGGCTACATAAAACTGAAATAAACAGTGGCATGGAGGCAAAGCCATATTTTCAATATCTGCAACATTCCATGCGCTTACAATGTGTCTTCTTGAGTTTGGATTATTTTTTATTTGGTCGACTAAGGTTGTTATTTGGTCAACGGCATCACCATTTGGAGTTGGCCAAGACCTCCACTGATGACCATAAACAGGGCCTAGATTTCCACTTTCATCAGCCCATTCATCCCAAATTCTAACCCCATTATCTTTCAAATACTTGATATTAGTATTTCCTTGCAAAAACCAGATTAGTTCATGAATAATAGACTTAAGATGAAGTTTTTTTGTGGTTACCATTGGGAAGCCTTCATTTAAATCAAATCGCATTTGATACCCAAATGTACTAATCGTTCCGGTTCCAGTTCTGTCGCCCTTCTGAGCTCCCGTATCTAGGATATGTTTAAGTAATTTATGGTACTGTTTCATGCTACTGATTTAGCGATCAAAAGTCGTAAGAAAAAACAGAAAACAGATTGAAAAAGAAACGAAGTTATGAAGATGTTTTCAAAAGAACATTATTCTTTCTCAAACTCTAACGATAATTTATAAGTGGGCGTTTCAACCTCAAGCCAAAGCTCTGTTTTGGTTAGTCTCATAATTTCGTAACTGCTAGTAAATTTCCAATAGCCAGTTTCTCATCCCGATAACTACAAACCAAATAAAATACTTTGCTCTCATTTTCTCAATCTAGTATAACATTCCAACAATAACAGCTGTAAACATACAAGCTAAGGTCCCACCAAGTAATGCTCTAATTCCTAATTCTGATAGAAGTCCCTTACGTCCTGGGATCAAAGCTCCAATTCCTCCTATCTGAATACCGATTGAAGCAAAATTTGCAAATCCACAAAGCAAATAGGTTGACATAATTATAGATTTTTCGTGAACAAATGCCCCGCTCGATTTAAGCTCACCCAACGATAGGTAAGCAACGAATTCGTTTAAGACTGTTTTCTCACCGATAAGCTGACCGACAAGCACCATATCTTCGCTTGGCACACCTAATAGCCAAGCAATCGGCGCACATAGATATCCTAATATAAATTGAAATGAGAAACTATCAAATCGAGTATATTCCGAAATTAATTCATTTAAATGAGTAATATCTCCAAACCACCAAAGCCCGGCATTGCCCATCGCCATTAAAGCAATGAACACTAAAAGCATGGCGGCAACGTTTATGGCTAATTTAACTCCGTCTGCAGTTCCGTTGGCAATCGCTTCTAGAATATTGGATCCAATTTTATCCTTAGTAACTTCCAAAGATTGATCAAAATTTTCAGTTTCAGGAACAAGCATCTTCGCTGCGACAATAGCTGCTGGTGCAGACATAACAGACGCCGCTAACAGATGTTTAGCAAACAATGCTCTCTGCGCATCATCCTCACCTCCCAGGAAACCTATATACGCAGCCAATACCCCGCCAGCAATGGTCGCCATACCACCTGTCATCAAGCACATAATTTCGGATCTCGTCATTTTTTCTAGGTATGGTTTAACTAAAAATGGAGATTCTGTTTGTCCTAAAAAAATATTTCCTGCAGCTGAAAGACTTTCGGCTCCAGACAAGTTCATCACTTTTTTCATTACCCAGGCTAACACATATACAACCTTTTGAAGAATCCCAAGGTAAAATAACATGCTCGTTAGAGCTGAAAAGAAGACTATCGTTGGTAAAATATTAAACGCGAAATTTACTAAGCCGCTTTCAACTTTTCCTGTCACAAAAGAACCGAATAAAAAACTAGATCCGGCTTCCGTAAACCCGATAACATCTATGAACCTATCGCTTATCCAATCGAATATAATCGCGACCCACGTAACCTCTAGTATTAGAAATGCGAAAATTAACTGCATTAAAAGTCCTTTACCAATAAGCGGCCAGTTAATCGCCTTTCTATTTGAGCTAAATATATAAGCAATACCAACAAGAACCGCCATTCCTAAAACACCACGTGAAATTGATTCGAGTCCTATTGATAAAAGCATACTTCTCCAAATTTAGAAAAGCAAGTTAGGAAATAAATTGAAAGCATAATGTAATTAGGAAGCTTTTCTCTGGTCAATCTCATCTCGGATTCTAGACGCCTTCTCATAATCTTCCATGCCAATGGCCTCTTTGAGATCTTTTTCTAAATCTTTAATAGAGCTGCTATTAAATGGGTCTACTGATTTTGCCACATCAGAAATTTCAATTTCTAAATCTTCCTCGAACTCTTCAGGAATTACATCTTCTTCTAAAACTATTCCTGAATTTGATAAAATAAACTCATAGGTGTAAATTGGACAATTGAAACGAACTGCAAGCGCTATTGCATCAGAAGTTCGAGTATCTATTTCAACTTCTTTAGCACCGTTGTTACACACTAATTTGGCGTAGAATATTCCTTCAACCAAGTTGTAAATAATAACTTCTTTTACCCCTATTTCAAAATTCTCGGCAAAGGTTTTAAATAGGTCATGAGTTAGCGGACGGCTAGGTTGCATTTTCTCTAACTCAATTGCAATGGCTTGCGCTTCAAATCCACCAATAATAATTGGTAAACGTCTCTTGCCTGGTTCTTCTCCTAAAACTAAAGCGTATGCTCCCGTTTGCGTCTGACTGTATGAAAGGCCTACTATTTCGAGTTTAATTTTTTCCATTCAAACAAAAAATGTCCATATATTTTCCTTCTCGACAACCTGATTTTCTCTTTAACAACTAAAGTACAACTTTTTTGTTAATTGTTTGCTGCGTTGAATTTTTTATAAGCCTCTATTAGCTTAGGAACAACTTCGAATGCGTCTCCAACAATACCATAGTCAGCTGCCTTAAAGAAAGGTGCCTCGGCATCGGTATTAATAACAACCATCACTTTACTACCGTTAACTCCTGCCAAATGCTGAATCGCACCAGAAATTCCGACAGCGATATACAAATTAGGACGAACAGCTACTCCAGTTTGCCCAACATGCTCATGGTGAGGCCTCCAACCGATATCTGCTACGGGACGCGAACAGGCTGTTGCTGCTCCCATTTCGTTAGCTAATTCTTCAATCATTCCCCAGTTTTCAGGACCTTTAAGTCCTCTGCCGGCAGAAACAACCAAATCAGCATCAGTAAGCAATACACCTCCCCCGCCTTTAGCTTTAAATTCTTTAACAGATAATGTTGAATCACCCATGTCTGCACTAAACTCTTCAACGGTCGCCATAGCATCCGAGGTTTCAACTTGAATTGAATTAGGCATTAATGCAATTACCTTTTTAGCTGAGTTAATTTTACAATTTGCAAAAGCTTTTCCAGAGAAAACAGCTTTCTTAATTATAAATCCATTAGATGTGTCCGGTAAACTTAAAGCTCCTGAAACCATTCCAGCATTTAATCCGGCCGCAACCCTTGAAGATATTGATTTTCCTGAGAAATCCATAGCAAAAACAATCACTTCTACACTTTCTGCAGCCGCCCTAACTAATTTTGATAATTTCTGGCCATCAAATTCAGTAATCGTTTTATTAATCAACACTTTTGATGCACCATAGCTTCCTAATGCAGCTAATGCCGAATCATCAACATCGCCATACGTTATTACTGTGGTTTCTCCTATTTTACTTCCATAATGAATGGCTTCTTGCGCTGACTTAGCAATAGCGCCATTATTCGAATCTGCAAATACTAATACTGACATATCTTATATAACTTTAGCTTCGTTGTGTAATAAACTAATTAACTCATCCATGTCTTCTGCATCAACCATTTTACAAGCTGTTTTAGCCGGTGGCAGCTCATAAGAAACAACTTCAGTCATTGCAGATGATCCAGATGCCGGAACAACTGTTAACGGTTTCGTTCTAGCCTGCATAATTCCCCTCATATTAGGAATACGCTGTTCTGCCATCCCTTTGGAAGCACTTAATACAAATGCTCCAGAAACTTCAACAACTTCTGTACCTCCTTGAACATCTCTTTCGATAGTGGCTATAGTTCCATTCACTTCTAATTTAACGGCTAGTGAAACATATGGTAAGTCCATCAATTCAGCGATCATTCCACCAACTTGAGAGCCATTATAATCAATGGTCTCCTTTCCGCAAAGCACCATATCATAACCATTATCTTTTGCATAGTTTGCAATTTCACTTGCTACTTGATACGAATCAGTTGGCTGAGCATCGATGCGCACAGCAGCATCAGCTCCAATTGCCAAAGCCTTTCTAATAATTGGGTCATAATCCGGGCCGCCTACTGAAATAGTAGTAACCGTTCCATTATTTGCTTCTTTTAATTCCAATCCTCTTACCAAGGCATACCATTCATCGTAAGGGTTAATTATAAACTGAACCCCAGCTTCGTTGAATTTTGTATCTCCATCAGTAAAAGAGATTTTTGCCGTAGTATCAGGCGCCTTGCTAATACAAACTAATATCTTCATTAATTAAATTTTTTAAATTTTCCCAGAGGTGCGAAAGTAAGTAAAAAAGACCCAAAAGGAAAGGATTTACACCTACTTGTTATCTGACTGACAGATAGTATTTTTTGATGATTTTGGAAGTGATATAAGAACCGACTTTTATTTTTACTTTTGCTGCCATAATTCAATAAGCTATGAGAGAAATTCAGATGCGCGATGCCCTTCGTGAAGCGATGAGCGAAGAAATGAGAAGAGATGAAACCATTTACCTGATGGGTGAAGAAGTTGCAGAGTACAACGGAGCCTATAAGGTTAGCCAAGGAATGTTAGCTGAATTTGGGGAAAAACGTGTTATCGATACCCCTATTGCGGAATTAGGGTTTACAGGAATTAGTGTTGGTGCAGCAATGAACGGACTAAGGCCAATTGTTGAATTCATGACTTGGAACTTTGCCATTCTAGCTGCAGATCAAATTATTAATAGTGCTGCGAAAATGTTACAAATGAGCGGTGGTCAAATTAATGTGCCTATCGTTTTCAGAGGGGGAAATGGTTCTGCAGGGCAGTTAGCAGCTACACACTCTCAAAGTTTTGAAACATTCTATGGACATATTCCAGGTTTAAAAGTTCTTTCTCCTTCAAATCCATACGATGCGAAAGGATTATTAAAAGCGGCAATTAGAGACAATGACCCTGTAGTATTCCTAGAATCCGAAAGAATGTATGGCGATAAAGGCGAGGTTCCTGAAGGTGAATATATTATTCCTATTGGGCTTGCTAGTGTAACGAAAAAAGGAACCGATGTTACTATTGTTTCTTATAATAAGACGATGAAAATCGCTTTGGCAGCTGCAGAAGAATTAGAGAAGGAAGATATATCTGCAGAAGTAATTGATTTAAGAACTATCCGCCCAATGGATTACGCAACCATTATTGAATCTGTTAAGAAAACAAACCGATTGGTGGTTGTTGAGGAAACTTGGCCATTTTGCGGTATCTCTACTGAGATTGCTTTCAACGTGCAACGCCATGCCTTTGACCACCTCGATGCGCCCATAAAAAGAGTAACTCAAGCAGATACACCTTTGCCTTTTGCAACTCAGTTAATCGATGAATCGTTACCGAACGTTCCTCGCGTTATAGATGCTGTGAAAAGTCTACTATACCTTAATTAATTGACACCGAGAAGAGAGTGACATGATAATGTTTGGGTTTTTTAATCCAAACACATACTTTTGCCGCCTTAATTTTTTATATCAGTACATACTAATACAATACAACTAATGGAAAAAATGATGATTTATATGCCGATAGTTATGGCAATTTTAGGCCTTATCTATATGGTTATCAAAAAAGGATGGGTAATGAAACAAGATGCCGGTGACGGTAAAATGAAGGAAATTTCCGATCATATTTATGAGGGAGCTTTAGCATTCTTAAAAGCAGAGTATCGTTTATTAACCATGTTTGTTATTGCAGCAAGTATTGTTCTGGCTGGTGTTTCTTTTATGGTTGAGTCAACGCATATTCTGATTGTTGTTGCTTTTATTATTGGAGCTGTTTTTTCTGCTTTTGCAGGAAACATGGGAATGAAAATAGCTACAAAAACTAATGTTAGAACAACTCAAGCAGCAAAAACTAGTTTGCCGGATGCTTTAAAAGTTTCTTTTGGCGGTGGGACAGTAATGGGGCTAGGAGTTGCTGGTTTGGCTGTTTTAGGTTTAACCACTTTCTTTATCGTCTTCTATCAAATGTTTATGGGTGGTCAGTGGGTTGCTGCAGAGTTTGGCGGTCAAATGATGGAACCAGGAGACTTAATGACAGTAGTGTTGGAAACACTTGCAGGTTTTTCTCTGGGAGCCGAGTCCATTGCATTATTCGCAAGAGTTGGTGGTGGTATTTATACTAAGGCTGCAGATGTCGGTGCTGATTTAGCTGGTAAAGTACAAGCAGATATCCCAGAAGATGACCCAAGAAACCCTGCTACAATTGCAGATAATGTTGGTGACAATGTTGGTGATGTTGCTGGAATGGGAGCTGATCTATTTGGTTCTTACGTGGCAACTGTATTAGCAGCTATGGTTTTAGGTAATTATGTGATTAAAGATATGGGGGGAGCAATTCAAGATGCTTTTGGCGGAATAGGACCTATCTTATTACCAATGTCAATTGCTGGTGTAGGTATTATTATTTCTTTAATCGGAACAATGCTTGTTAAAATTTCATCAAATGATGCAAAAGAAGCAGATGTTCAAAAAGCATTAAATATTGGTAACTGGGCTTCGATCTTGATGGTAGCTGCAGCATGCTTTGCGTTATGTAAATATATGTTACCTGAAATGATGCAAATGAACTTCTTTGGAGAAGGTATTCAAGATATCTCATCAATGCGAGTATTTTATGCTTGTTTAGTAGGATTAGTTGTTGGTGCTGGAATCTCAGCATTTACTGAATATTACACAGGGTTAGGTTCTAAACCAATTTTAAAAATTGTTCAACAATCGAGCACCGGAGCTGGTACTAACATTATTGCCGGTTTAGCTACGGGTATGATTTCTACATTCTCTTCTGTATTATTATTTGCTGCTGCAATTTGGGCTTCTTACGCCCTTGCTGGATTTTATGGCGTTGCATTAGCTGCTTCTGCTATGATGGCAACTACTGCAATGCAGTTAGCTATTGATGCTTTCGGACCTATTGCTGATAACGCAGGTGGTATTGCTGAGATGAGTGAACAAGATCCTATCGTAAGAGAAAGAACAGATATTTTAGATGCTGTAGGTAATACTACTGCAGCAACAGGTAAAGGTTTTGCTATTGCATCTGCTGCACTTACATCTTTAGCTTTATTTGCTGCTTATGTTACATTCACAGGGATTGATGGAATTAACATCTTTAAAGCTCCTGTTTTAGCTATGTTGTTTGTTGGAGGAATGGTTCCTGTTGTATTCTCTGCATTAGCGATGAACGCGGTAGGTAAAGCTGCAATGGAAATGGTAAATGAAGTTGTTCGTCAGTTTAAAGATATTCCTGGGATTATGGAAGGAACTGGAAAACCAGAATACGATAAGTGTGTTGATATTTCTACAAAAGCATCCCTAAAAGAAATGATGTTACCTGGTATTTTAACTATTGGATTTCCGATAGCTATTGTATTGATCGGAAAATTATTTTACATGGACAACAATTTACTAGTAGCTGAAATGCTCGGTGGCTATATGGCTGGTGTAACTGTTTCTGGTGTATTATGGGCAATTTTCCAAAACAACGCAGGTGGTGCATGGGATAATGCTAAAAAATCTTTTGAAGCAGGTGTTGAAATTAACGGAGAAATGACTTACAAAGGCTCTGAAGCTCACAAAGCTGCAGTTACTGGAGATACAGTAGGTGATCCATTTAAAGACACTTCTGGTCCTTCTATGAACATCTTAATTAAGTTAACATGCTTAATTGGTTTAGTTATCGCTCCGATTTTGGGTGGTGGACATGGAGAAGCTGAAGCTGAAAACACAACTGCTCTACAAACTGAAGAAAAAGCAAAAGATGAAAAGCACGAAGCAGCAACTTATGCTGTTGACACAGATCTTTCTTCAGCAAAATGGATTGGAAGAAAAACGGGAGGTGAGCATTCAGGTACAATTAAATTATCTGCAGGTTCTATCTCTTTCGGAGAAGAAGGTGTTTCAGGAACTTTTGATATTGACATGACTACATTAGCTGTCTCTGACATCGAAAATGATGAAGACAATGCAGATTTAGTTGGACACCTTAAAGACTCAGATTTCTTTGGAGTTGATAGCTTTCCAAAAGCCTCTTTAGTTCTAAAGAGTGCTGAACACGAAAAAGATGATGCTGGAAATGATATTCATTCTAAAGTGAACTTCACTGCTGATTTAACTATTAAAGGTACAACAGTAGAAGTAACATTTCCTGCTACAATGGGCATGAATGACAACTCACTTACTGCTCAAGCCGTTATCACATTTGATAGAACTAAATTTGGTATTAAGTACAAAAGCAAGTCTATTTTAGGTGATGCAGCTGATAAATTCATTTATGATGATGTTGAAGTTCAACTTAACATGATTGCCAAGAAGTAATTCTTACGACACTTATAATAAAAAAGCCTTTTCGTTGACTCGGAAAGGCTTTTTTATTTCCTTAAAGCCTTCATAAACTTAGAAGCGTAAACAAAATCAACTATCTCTGGATTGTCAGTTTTCAAGATAGCTTCTCGGTCTCCTTCCCACCATTTTTCACCTTTATAGATGAAAATAATGTTATCTCCAATTTCGATAACTGAATTCATATCATGAGTAATAACAACAGTAGTCATTTTATATTCTTCGGTTATCTCCTTTATCAAATTATCAATAACAGCAGATGTTTGTGGATCCAAACCAGAATTAGGTTCGTCACAAAAAAGATACTTAGGGTTCATCGCAATAGCTCTGGAAATTGCTACTCGCTTCTTCATTCCTCCACTCAATTCAGCTGGATATAGCTGATTAACATTTTCCAAATTAGTTCTTTGCAAACAGAAATTTGCCCGATCAAGCTGTTCTTCTATGCTCATGTCACTAAACATGGACAGCGTAAAAGTGATATTTTCCTCAACAGTCATCGAATCAAAAAGAGCGCTCCCCTGAAACAAGAACCCAATCTCCTTACGTACTGTTTTCTTTTGTTTGAATTTCATGCTATGAAAATCTACGCCCGTAAACAAAACATGTCCAGCAGTAGGCTCGGTGAGACCAACAATACATTTGGTAAGCGTAGTTTTACCAGAGCCACTAGCCCCAATTATTAGGTTCGTTTTACCTGGATAAAAGGTTGCCGAAACATCTTTTAACACCTCCGTTTCTCCGAAAGATTTTGATATGTTTTGTAATTCTATCAACTCAACATTAATTGTGTTAATATATAATTCAATATTAATATACAAACACTGCTGTATACAACTCCTTTTGTGCTTGATCTACCTACTTCTAGCGCTCCCCCGCTAGTGTAATAACCGTGATATGCAGGAATTGAAGTCATGGCAAAAGCGAAAAACATGGTTTTAATTAAGGCATAAACGATAGAAAACGAATCGAAATCATATTGTATCCCAAGAATATAGGTGTAAGTAGATACGCTCCCATTCATCACACCAGCAAGCCAGCCACCTGTTAGTGATAAAAACATACTAATTATAACTAACATAGGATTAATTACCACAGCTGCAATAATCTTAGGAGTGATGAGATATGATGCCGAATTAACCCCCATAATTTCAAGTGCATCGATTTGCTCTGTAACACGCATGGTTCCAATCTCTGAAGCAACCGCTGACCCAATTTTACCTGCTAATATTAACGCTAGAATAGTAGGAGAAAATTCTAAAATAATCGATTGTCTAGCCGTAAAACCAATTGTGTAATCAGGAATCCATGCACTATCGATATTCGATGCTGTTTGGATTACGATAACTGCGCCCATAAAAAACGCAATTATAGATGCTATTCCAAGAGAACCCAACCCAAGATTAGACATTTCGAATATTGTTCTTTTCCAATATATCGAAAACTTTTCTGGTTTATGGAACGCCCTCCCCAAAAGGATAAAATATCGCCCTATATGATAGAATAAATTCATTATTGTTGTGCATGTAAATATACCACGAAACAAATATCGTTTTATTCTGTATACTTCTACTTGCAAAGATGTATTTGTGAATTAGTAAATTTGAACCCATGACAAAGACAAAAAAAATAGCTAGTTATTTCCTACTATTTATTTTTGCGATACAGCTATTATCAAGTTGCGCACTATTTCGAAGAAAAAATCGTTGCGATGATTGTCCAAAGTGGAGTCAAATTGACGAAAGCAAGGCTAAATTAATGCCATTGAACGAACTTAGAGTTGACAGATAATTTTATAAAGTTCAGAAAAATCTAGCGCACTTCCGCTTTCCTATTAAGCAGTATTAAAAAATAAGACAATCACATTATTATTAAATCAAATACAATCAGGCTCGACTAAATACCCAAATTTAGGTATTGGTTCTAGTAAGTTAAAGCGATAATTTTGCAACAATGAACTCTGCTGCGTTAACATTAGACCTGCTTCAAAAAGGAACAAAAGCCTCATTACAAGGATTTGAAGATGAAGTAGTTGAAGAAAAAATGCTTGAAATGGGTTGCTTACCCGGTTCAATACTAGAAGTCGAAAGAATTGCCCCCTTAGGAGACCCAATCATCATAAATGTCTCAGGCAGCAATCTTGCGCTCCGGAAAGATGAAGCCCGCCATATTCGCATCACAGTAATTCATTGAATAAGCTCAAAAAAATAGTACTTATTGGCAATCCGAATAGCGGAAAAACATCGCTTTTCAACTCACTTACTGGCCTTAATCAGAGTGTTGGAAACTATCCAGGCGTTACCGTAGATAAAAAATCAGGAAAATTTACTCATGTAAATACTTCTTTTGAAGTCATCGATTTACCTGGTCTTTACAGTATTAAACCAAAGTCTGAAGACGAGAAAGTCGCGGTTCAATTTTTGCAAGAAAGTTCAGCTCAATCTGATACTGTTCTTTATGTTGTTGACGCATCGAACCTGAAACGTTCATTACTACTCTGTACACAAATTATGGACAAGAAATGTCGAGTTTTAGTAGGGCTCAACATGCTCGATGTTGCTGAAGATAATGGCATCATAGTCGATGAAGATAAATTAAGTGAGCAATTTGGGATTTCTTTTGTTCGGCTAAATAGCAGAGCCAGCGAAGGGATTGAACATTTAAAAAAACAGCTCAGTCAAGACCAAAAGGAAAAAGAATTTTTAGGATTTTCTAACCCCAACTACACTTCGAGCATTTTAAAAAGATACGAAAAAATAGATTCTATTCTTTCCGCAAGCACAATTAAAACAGCAAAAAAAGGAACTCTTACCAAGGTTATAGACAAATATGCAATGCATCCTATATTGGGATATTTCATCTTTTTGTCGATACTAATTTTAATGTTTCAATCTATTTTTAGCTGGTCATCATATCCTACAGAATGGATTGAAACCGGATTCGGAGCACTTACTCATTTGTTATCCAACACATTACCCAATCATTTCCTTACCAACTTATTACTAGATGGTGTACTGGCTGGCTTAGCGGGTATTGTTGTATTCGTGCCTCAAATCGCCTTCTTGTTTTTCTTCATTGCTATACTTGAAGATAGCGGCTATATGACAAGAGTTAGTTTTATATTAGATAAACTAATGCGCCAAATAGGTCTAAATGGGCGTTCTGTTATTCCTCTCATGGGAGGAATCGCTTGTGCCATTCCTGCAATAATGAGTGCTCGAACAATCAGTAATAAAAAAGAGAGATTGCTTACAATTTTGGTTACCCCGTTAATGACCTGTTCGGCTCGAATTCCAGTTTACATTCTTATTATTTCTATCATTATTCCAAGCGAAACAATTGGAGGTGTTTTCAACCTGCAAGGACTTGCTATGACTGGGCTGTATTTCATCGGAATTATTGTCACTATTCTTGCCTCATTGGTGTTTAATAAGTTTATAGAAACTGACGAACATAGTTCGTTCATAATGGATATGCCTGTATACAGAATGCCGCGATGGAAAAATATAGGCTTTACGATTCTGGAAAAAGTAAAGGTGTTTCTAGTTGATGCTGGAAAAATAATTGTTGCTATTTCCATTATTCTGTGGGGGCTATCTTCTTATGGGCCAATTGAAAAATTTAATGAATTGAAAGTCCGATTCGAGCAGGGAGAAATTGAAAGCTCTCAGTATAGTTCATTGAAATTAGAAAACTCGTACGCGGGAATGATGGGGAAAACGTTAGAGCCAATTATCGAACCCCTTGGTTTTAATTGGAAAATGGGAATTGCTTTAGTAACGTCATTTGCAGCCAGAGAGGTATTTGTTGGCACAATGGCCACAATATATAGTGTGGAAGATGAAGAAAACACAACCTCTATTCGTGAAAAAATGATGCGTGAAACTAATGCTAATGGAGAAAAAGTATACACCTTCGCAGTAGGGTTTTCGTTATTACTATTCTATGCTTTTGCGATGCAGTGCATGAGTACAATAGCTGTTGTGTACAGAGAAACTAAATCTTGGAAATGGCCAGCCATACAGCTAGTTTACATGACTGGAATCGCTTATTTGTTTAGCTTTATTGCCTTTCAACTTCTTCGATAGTGCAAGAGCTAAAGCAATTTCTTCCCCAAAATTCTTATGAGAAAGTTATTGAACATTTTGATGCCTCGTTTACCCTCAAAATCGTAAACCCTCGTAAAACCAAGTTGGGAGACTTTAGACCAAACTCCTCTCGTAATCTACCATCTAAAATTACTATAAATAATAATCTCAATCAATATTCCTTTCTAATAACTTTGATTCATGAGATTTCTCATCATACGGTTTGGAAGAAATATAGCAGTAAAGTCGCTCCACATGGTAAAGAATGGAAATCAGAATTCAAATACCTAATGTTACCTTTTCTTCATCCATCAATTTTACCCGAAGATGTTATTAAAGCTATTTCAAAGTACTTGATTAACCCAAAGGCAGCAAGTTGCTCGGATGTAAACCTATATCGCACATTATCTTCGTATGATGACATCGATGATGACACAATAATGCTTGAATTAATACCTGAGAATGCCCTTTTTTCTATTTCAAATGACCGTATTTTCAGAAAAGGGATAAAACGCAGAACAAGGTATCTTTGCACAGAAATTCGAACAAAAAAACAGTATACTGTTCGAGGTACAGCTTTTGTAAAAATTGTTGATAAGTAAGGACTTTTCGAATACCAATTTCACTTATTGAATAGCTACTTTAGCGATAAATTAAGAAAGCGCTATGTATTCAAGTATAATGGAAGCATCCCCCCTATTAAAAGTATCCGACATGGCAGAAAACCTTGTTGGTTCAGAGATTATTAAATTAGCAGGAGAAGTGAAGCAAAAAATTGCTGCGGGTGAAAAGATCTACAATTATACCATTGGAGATTTCGATCCTGAAATATTTCCGATACCCAAAGAGCTGACTGAAGAAATTATCAAGGCATATCAAGCAGGGCACACCAATTATCCAGCCGCCAACGGCATGGAAGAACTACGTAAGTCGGTGTCGAGATATCTGCATACACGTGGCGGTGTTGAATATAACGAAAGTCAAATTCTAATCTCTGGTGGTGCAAGACCATTAATCTACGCTATTTATCAGACCATTATTGACGAAGGCGACACGGTCGTTTTTCCTACTCCTTCTTGGAATAACAATCATTATTGCCACATTACCGGAGCAAAACAGGTCAAAATTGAAGGTTCGCCAGACAACAACTTCATGCCCACAGCTAAAGATATTAAACCGCATATAGCTGAGGCTAAAATTATCGCATTGTGCTCTCCTCTTAATCCAACAGGAACAACATTTTCTGAAAAAGGGCTAGAAGAAATCTGTGATTTAATTTTAGAAGAAAATAAGAAACGTGGTGAACAAAAGAAACCCGTTTACTTACTGTTTGATCAAATATACTGGCAATTAACGCATGGTTTAACAATACATGTCGATCCCGTTTCTCTTCGTCCAAGAATGAAAAACTACACCATATATGTTGACGGTATCTCAAAAGTTTTTGCTGCTACAGGAGTTAGAGTGGGCTGGGCTTTTGGGCCTCAAAAAATAATTAATAAAATGCGTTCTATTTGCAGCCACCTTGGCGCATGGTCTCCAAAAGCAGAACAAATTGCATGTGCTAATTATTTAATGAACGATCATGCTGTAGACAATTATTTAGTTGATATTAAATCGAAAATAAATCAGCGATTAACTGCTTTTCATGAAGGGTTTAGCAACTTGAAATCGCTGGGATACAGAGTAAGTGCAATTGCCCCACAAGCAGCGATGTATTTAACTGTGAAAATTAGTATTCAAGGCAGTACAACCCCAGATGGAAACAAGTTAACGACAGCGGAAGCCGTCACTAAGTATTTACTTAATGACGCCAAAATTGCACTTGTACCGTTCTATGCTTTTGGTGCTTCAAAAAAATCGTCATGGTATCGCCTTTCAGTTGGAACGGTAAAAATGGAAGACATCCCAGGATTCTTTGGAAACTTGAGAGCTTCTTTGGATAGACTTACTTAAAATGAAAAACAATTACGCAGTCATAATGGCTGGAGGCATCGGCAGCAGATTTTGGCCTATGAGTCGTGCAGAAATGCCCAAGCAATTCCTAGATATTTTAGGGACAGGAAAAACACTTATTCAACAAACTGTTGACCGTTTTAAAAACATTTGTCCTGTTGAGAATATTCTCATTGTCACCAACGAGCAATACAAATCGATTGTTCTTGAACAGCTTCCCCAGCTTAGTGAAGATCAAGTTGTTTGTGAACCTATGATGCGAAATACAGCTCCATGTATTGCATATGCAAATCACAAAATAGCTGCTAAAAACCCGAATGCAAACATTGTCGTTGCTCCTTCAGACCACTTAGTTCTTAACCAGCCCGAATTTGATGAAATTATTAATGCGGCAATTGAGCAATCCGACCATAAGGATTGTCTGGTAACACTAGGGATAAAACCTTCGAGACCAGATACTGGTTATGGATACATTCAATTTACAGAAGAATCTACGGAGATTGGTAATCACATTAGAAAAGTAAAAACGTTTACTGAGAAACCTACTTTAGAAATCGCTCAGCAGTTTATAGATAGCGGAGATTTTTACTGGAATTCTGGAATATTTATTTGGAACGTACAGAGTATTAACAAAGCTTTTGAAGAACTTCTACCAGAAGTTGACTCATTGTTTAAAGAAGGGTTAGGAAAATACAATACTCAAGAGGAGCAAGCATTTATTAATCGTATTTACCCTACGTGCAAAAACGTATCAATCGATTATGGTATTATGGAAGGTGCTGATAATGTTTATGTTGTATTAAGCGACTTCGGCTGGTCAGACCTCGGTACATGGGGGTCACTTTACACACATCTAAACCATGATTCAACAGGCAATGGCGTTATTGGTGACAATGTTCATGTTTACGATTCCAAAAACTGCATCGTAAACGTACCAAAAGACAAGCTCGTTGTTCTACAAGGTCTTGACAATTACATCGTTGTAGAAAGTAACGATACACTGCTCGTTTGCAAAAAAGAAGACGAACAAAAGATTAAGCAGTTCGTGAGTGACATAAAACTTGTTTCCAATTAGTCGTACATATACCATTCAGAACCTGTCCATAATGTTCTAATTGCTGTACAACTATCTGGTCCTGCACATCCTACACTATTATTTAATAATCGGATTATTGTGTCTCTTGGAAACTGTGTTACTTGAAATAGTTTTGTACCACCTATGTAAATAAAATTGTCCTCATCAATTTTAGCCCTACCCTCTACATCCCTACCACTATACGCCCCACTCCAATAGTAGCGCCCTGTTCCATCACTGGCAAAATACAAAGTTTCATTTGCGCTTGATCCTGGTTTATACCAAACTCCTACAAAGGAGTTATCAGTATCAGTTACTAAATTCTTTTTGGTAAATACTGTAATTAAATTTCTTCTTTTACATGCGACCATGGAGAGTAGAAATATTATTATCAATATTCGATTAGCTCTCATTTTATAAACTCCCAATCATCTTTTTAGGATCTACCCAATTATCGTATTCTTCTTCAGGAACATAACCTAAACGTATAGCTTCTTCTTTCAAAGTTGTTCCGTTAGCATGAGCTGTATTTGCAATTTCCGCGGCTTTGTAATACCCAATCTTGGTATTTAGTGCCGTAACTAACATTAACGAGCTGTTCAATAATTCTTGAATTCTTGTATGATTAGGTTCTATGCCGGCTGCACAATGTTCTTCGAAAGACATGCAAGCATCGCCAATTAATCTGGCACTTTGCAAAAGGTTAGCCGCCATCATTGGTTTAAATACATTCAATTCATAATGACCTTGTGTTCCTCCTACTGTAACAGCAACATCATTACCCATTACTTGGGCACAAACCATCGTTAGTGCTTCACACTGTGTTGGATTTACTTTTCCTGGCATGATTGACGAACCTGGCTCATTTGCAGGAATAATCAACTCACCAATTCCTGAACGTGGGCCTGATGCCATCATTCGAATATCGTTTGCAATTTTATTTAAAGACACCGCCATCTGCTTCAACGCACCGTGAGTTTCAACAATTGCATCGTGTGCTGCAAGGGCTTCAAACTTGTTTTCAGCGGTTATAAATGGTAACCCCGTAAATTCAGCTATCTTTTTTGCAACTAGAACGTCATAACCGGCTGGAGTATTTAAACCTGTACCAACAGCCGTTCCACCTAATGCCAATTCCGACATATGGTCTAACGTATTTTCCAATGCCTTTATGCCGTGGTTCAATTGAGAAACGTAACCTGAAAACTCTTGTCCAACAGTTAAAGGAGTCGCATCCATTAAATGCGTTCTGCCAATTTTAACAACATCTTTAAACTTTTCTGACTTCTTCTTAAATGTATCTATCAATTTCTTTACACCAGGAATAGTTGTTTCAACTACCATTTTGTAGCACGCAATGTGCATTCCTGTTGGAAATGTGTCGTTAGATGATTGCGATTTATTTACATCATCATTTGGGCTCAACGTTTTTTCCCCTTCTCCCATCTTATGACCCGCAATAACGTGCGCGCGATTAGCAATTACTTCGTTGCAATTCATGTTACTTTGTGTTCCTGAACCTGTTTGCCATATTACCAATGGAAACTGATCGTTATGCTTTCCTGCAAGAATCTCGTCACAAACTTCAGAAATTTGATCTCTTTTTTCGGCAGACAAAACCCCCAAATCACAATTTGCGTGAGCTGCTGATTTTTTTAAATAAGCGAAGCCGTAAACAACCTCTAAAGGCATACTTGCCTCTACACCTATTTTAAAATTATTTCTTGAGCGTTCAGTTTGCGCACCCCAATATTTATCAGCGGGCACATTTACCTCGCCCATTGTGTCTTTCTCTATTCTGTATTCCATCATAATCGATTTATTCGACAAATTTAAGTTTAAAAGCTGTTTTCAGTTTATAAAATAGTGCTATTTTAGCAGCAAATTAAAAACAGTATGCAAACTATTGGTATTTTTATTTTTTTCGGAGTTATTGGAATGGCATTTTGGTTATTGATATTCTTAATTTCTTTTCTTCCTTATGTGGCCACACTTTTGATATTAGATAAAGTGAACCCTCCATTAGCTGAAAAATTAGCTATCTGGAAATAACTTAGATTAGTTCCAACACATTTTCGGGAGGTCTTCCCAAAACCGCTTTATTCCCATTTATTACGATTGGTCGCTCTATTAATTTTGGGTTTTCGACCATGGCCGCTAACCATTGATCATCCGATAAATCTTGTCCTTTATACTTTTCTTTGAAAATAGCTTCTCCTTTCCTCAGAATTTGAATCGGTGCTAACCCCAGTTTTTTTAACACCGTTTTTAACTCTTCTATTGTGGGAACATCTATAAGATATTCTAATATTTCTGGCTCTATACCATTATCAATAAGGATTTTAAGTGTTTGTCTGCTCTTCGAGCAACGGGGATTATGATATATTTTCATTATTCAAGTTATTGATAATATTAAAAATTGTAGGTCATGACATTTCTTGCTGTATTTCATCAATTGTAATTTTTCTATTTCTCCTTAACCAGTCTTAGCTACCCCACCTTTTCCATACATCATCAAAAATGCTTTGATGAACTCATCAATCTCACCATCCATTACACCTTGCACATTGGATGTCTCCTGACCAGTTCGCACATCTTTCACCAGTTTATAAGGATGAAAAACATAATTTCTAATTTGAGAACCCCACTCTATTGCCATTTTGTTTCCTTCTATTTCAGAGCGCTCAGCATCTCTCTTTCTCATTTCTTGCTCATACAATTTAGATTTTAGCAACTTCATTGCTTTTGCTTTATTTTCTAATTGTGAACGAGTTTCGGAGTTCTCAATAATAAACCCTGATGGAGCATGCTTTAATCTCACCGCTGTTTCAATTTTATTAACACCTTGACCTCCGGCACCCCCTGCACGAAAAGTGTCCCAAGAAATATCTGAAGGATTTATATCAATGTCAATATTGTCATCGACTAACGGGTACACAAAGACTGAAGCAAATGAAGTGTGACGTTTCGCATTAGAATCGAACGGAGATATTCGAACTAACCGATGTACTCCATTTTCGCCTTTTAAATAACCATAAGCAAATTCGCCTTCAATCTCTAAGGTGACTGACTTTATGCCTGCAGCATCGCCTTTGTTATAATCTAGCTCACGGATTTTAAACCCTTGCTTTTCTGCCCACATGATATACATACGCATTAGCATTTCTGCCCAATCGCAACTTTCTGTACCTCCGGCACCAGAGTTAATTTCGAGCACAGCAGTCATGTTGTCTTCTTCACCAGACAGCATGTTTTTGAATTCTAATTCATCAAGTAGCTCTAATATTTTCTTGTATTGAGTATCGACTTCTTCATTCGAAGCCTCGCCCTCCTTGTTGAACTCAATTAATACGTCTAAATCTTCCAACGAATTTGAAAGAGTATCATAAGTTTCAGTCCAAACTTTTTTCTGTTTTAGTTGTTTTAGAACCTGCTCTGCTTGTTTTGGGTCGTTCCAAAATTCAGGATCTTGAGTTTTTAACTCTTCTTCTTCTATTTCGACTTTCTTCAGGTCGATGTCAAAGATACCCCCTTAACGCTTCCAGGCGCCCAGCTACATCTTTAATGTGTTCTGATGTAATCATAATTGATAAATTGTTTAGGCAGCTAAGCTAAGTGAAATTATAAGCGCTGGGGTAATTTAATCACAAAAAAAAGAATTTGTTGAAGACAACATAAAGCTCATTATTCAATAGAATATCAAGTTGCAAGAAAATAACTATCTAGACAAAAGGTCCTTTATTCTAATCACATATGAAACATGAAACACCAAAGCTAAATTTCATAGATAAATTGAAAAAAGTTAACGATTATATCGTTTAGGCAAATTACGGCCCATTGTACCTCCCAGTCTTTTCAATATGCTTTCCCTGTCTTTTATCGACACAAAAGTAGCTGTATCAACTAAAGCAGATGTGTTTATAATGTTGGGCTCTGTTTGATCCATTATTATAACGGAGTCCACAACTAATGGAAGCAGTGTCAGGTCATAATTATTTTTAGATATATACTGCCTTAAATTATTTATTTGAAAAGGATCAGTTGCTAATGCAATATTGATAAAGCCCATTTTTTTTGCTATTTCATAAGAGTAAAACACATTTTCTGTGCTATGTTCAGCTTTTTCCTCAGTGAAAATATTTTGTTCAGGAATACCAAGTTCTTTTCCATATAAAGCCATTATTTTACTCTCAACAAATGGAGAATAAACTGCACTCCCAGAGTAAATAACATTATTGGCATACCCATTATCAATCAAAAACTTCGACCACAAAACTCTATACCTCATAGTCCTACTCCAACTCTCACCATAATAAGGAACTCCTGGCACAATTATAACGTCAAATGGCATTCCACGGATGTTATAAATAAAAGTGCGGTAAGGTGATCTTCTTATAGGGTTTATTATTGTGCATCCAATTGTCATGAATAGCAGTGCTGATAAAAAATAGGAATGGATTCTTTTCATTGAAACTAGAATCAATTATTTATATAACCAAAGATGCAATTTCTAATCATAACAAAAGTTTCAAAGGTCTATAATTTCAACTAAATAGTAATTTTGAAGCTATGCCAATAAATTTATTAAACTATTCTTCAAACTAGACCCTTATTTAACAATTATAGTTGATAAATTGTTTAGGCCGTTAAGATGATTGAATCACGGAATATGTAATCTCAACTTAAAAAGTGAACTAATCCCCATTCAACAACTCCCAAACCAAATCCGACTCGAATCCTCTGGAATTTAAATATTTCGCTAATTTCTGCTTTCTACGAAAAGGGTTCGTTTCTTTTTCTTGATGCTCACGTCTTTCTAGCACTTCAGCAAGAGCTACTAAATACTCCCCCTCGTCAATTTGATTGAGCCCCTTCTTCTTACAGTACTCACTAATTTTTCTTTTATTGAGCTCCGCCAAAATCTTGATTCTTCCCCACTTTTTAATACGAAATTTACCTCTTGTATAAGCCTCCGCAAAGCGTTCCTCGTTTAAAAAATCATCTTGAATAAGTGAACCTATTGTTTCCTCTACGACTGATTGATAGAGCCCCCACTCGTATAATTTGTTGCGAACTTCTGAATGGCACCGCTCCTGGTAAGCACAATATTTCTGTGCTTTAACCAATGCTTGGTGAGGAGTAAATTTTTGTCCCATTAGGACAAATAAAAGAAATCTAACTTACAATTTAAGCTCGTTTCTATCGTGATCGTAGAAATGATACTCCAAGAAAGTAGATGACGTTGCCGCTTTAATCTTATATCTCTTTTTGAATTTAACCAGCCACTTCATATTTACCGAAGGATAGCCTTTCTTCAAATACGCTTCTAAGAATGGGTGCACCTCAAGAGAAATAGATTCATCAGGATACTTTTCCATAATCGCTGTCATACTTCTCTCTATTTCTTCTATAATCAAAACACTTGCCTGAACTTCACCAGTACCTTTACAGCTAGGACAAACCTCTGCTGTTTTGATGGTCATTTGTGGTCGTACCCTTTGCCTAGTAATTTGTACCAAACCAAACTTACTTGGCGCTAAAACCTGGTGCTTGGCTTTGTCATCCGCCATTGCCTCTCGCATTTTATTGTGAAGAAGTTTACGATTTTCCGCCTTTTGTAAATCAATGAAATCAATGACAATGATGCCACCCATATCTCGCAAACGCATCTGACGACCCATTTCTTCTGCTGATTCAAGGTTAACACGCAAGGCGTTAGTCTCTTGATTGTCTTTAGATTTAGCAGTATTACCACTGTTTACATCAACAACATGAAGCGCCTCAGTGTGTTCAATTACCAAGTACGCCCCACTTTTCATGGTTACATGGCGACCAAACGATTGTTTAATCTGCTTTTCGATTCCTGCACTTTCGAACAAAGGCGCTTTTCCTTTGTAAAACTTAACAATGTTCTCTTTATCTGGAGAAATTATTTTAATGTAATCTTTAAGTTCTTCTGCCATTTCCGCATTATCGACTTTGATGCTACTAAACGATTCGCTCATTACATCACGTAAAATCGCTGACGATCTATTTAACTCACCAAGAACTCTTTTTGCTGGCTTTGCGTCATGCAAATTCTTGTGAATTTTTCTCCAGCGTTTTACTAATTCTTTAAGGTCTGCATCAAGCTGTGCGACCTTTTTATCTTCTGCAACCGTTCTAACAATTACACCAAACCCTTTAGGAACAATACTTTCTAGTAATCTTTTCAGCCTTTCCTTTTCGCCATTTTTTCTGATATTTTTTGACATCGATATTCTATCAGAAAAAGGAACAAGAACCAAGTATCTTCCTGCCAAAGTAATTTCAGTTGTAAGACGAGGACCTTTTGTTGAGATTGGTTCTTTCGATACCTGAACCAGTATATCGTACCCTTGCTTTAAAACATCGTCAACTTTGCCGTTTTTATCAATGTCCTTTTCTCTTCGAAAAGCAGCTAACGCAGCAGTATTCTGCTTGCCTTCAATGCAACGCTTTGTGTAATTGTTATGCGTTAAAAACTGAGGGCCTAGATCAAAATAATGTAGGAAACCATCTTTCTCATGTCCAACATGGACAAAAGCTGCATTTAAGCCAACTGCCAATTTTCTAACCTTCCCGAGGTAAACATCACCTACTGAAAACTCGTTAGACTCGGGATTTTCTTTGTGGAGTTCGATAAGTCTATCATCTCCTAACAGCGCTATTCTTACTTCCTCCTCGGAAGTTGCGCTAATAACTAATTCATTATCCATAATGATATGTATATAACCGACTAAACCTCGAAATTCGAGGTTTAATAGTCAATTAATAAAATGGAGGAGCCCTTTCGAGCAACTAATAATATAATAACCTAATTTAATTAGGAATCAGACAAGAATCACTTCTTCTTTTTATGTCTGTTTTTTCTTAAACGTTTCTTACGTTTATGCGTTGACATCTTATGTCTCTTTCTTTTTTTACCGCTTGGCATAACTAATTAATTTTTAATTCTTTAATATGTTTTTCAACCTCTTCAATGCGTTTTTCATCACTGATGGAGGCTTTAAATTCCTCAAAACTTTCTATCGCTAATTCTATATTACCTATTCCTGAATAAGAATGACCCAAATACAAATAAGCTTCTGTATATTCTGGGTCTAATTCAAGCACTTTGGTTAGTCGTGTAATAGCTTTTTCTAACTGCCCAGATTGAACAGAGAATATACCTAAATAAAATTGGGCCTCTACATTTTCAGGGTCTTTTTCTGCTATTTCTCGCAGCTTTAGAATCCCTTTCATGGGGTCGCTTCCACTTTTTACCAACTCAACTGCTTCCTCAATCCCTAATGGAGAATTGTTTTCGACCACAGTTGGATTTGCTACCTTACTCGGTAATAGATATAAAAGAACTACTAATGCAATAGAAAATGCAATTGCAAATATCTGACTTTTAGTTGAGAACCGCACTAAGGTTACCCAACTTTTATGCTCTTCTTAACTTCTTCGCTGAATGTTTTAGAAGGTTTAAATGCTGGAATATAGTGTGCAGGTATAATGATAGTGGTATTTTTAGAAATGTTTCTGCCTGTCTTTTCAGCTCTTTTCTTGTTAATGAAACTTCCAAATCCTCGTAAGTAAACATTTTCACCTTTCTCTAATGAGCTCTTGATGGAAACCATAAATGCTTCAACGGTTGCTTGAACCGCTATTTTTTCAATCCCTGTTTGATTTGCAATTTCGCTTACAATATCTGCCTTTGTCATAATTTTTTTTTAAAGCTCTCTAAATCAGAGGGCTACGATTTAATGTACTATGGACACTATAGTACAAATTTAAACCATAAAATATAAATTTTGATGTAAAATCTTGTATTTTTGACCAATAGCTGTTTTTGTCCTACCAAATGCATTTTTCCAAAGAAATAATTAATTGGTATCACCACAATAAAAGGGATTTACCTTGGAGAAATACTCGAAACCCTTACAAAATATGGTTGTCTGAAATTATTCTGCAACAAACAAAGGTCGTTCAGGGTCTTGGCTATTACCTGAAATTTATCAAACATTTTCCAACGGTCCAAGACCTTGCCCAAGCCAACGAAGAGACTGTTCTAAAACTATGGCAAGGACTAGGTTATTATTCTAGGGCACGGAATTTACATTATTCAGCTATTCAAATTGTTTCTGAATTTAACGGAAAATTTCCGGCAGAATATGCTAGTTTAATAAAACTTAAAGGTGTTGGTGATTATACCGCTTCGGCTGTCTCTTCATTTTGCTTAAACGAACCCCAAGCAGTAGTTGATGGTAATGTTTATAGGGTTCTATCTAGATATTTTGGCATTGAAAATGCAATAGACTCCACCATAGGTAAAAAGAAATTCAAAACTATGGCCAACGATGTTCTCGATAAAAAACAACCAGGATTGCATAATCAAGCAATAATGGAGTTTGGGGCACTGCAATGCGTTCCAAAAAGTCCTGAATGTAAAAAATGCCCGTTGGTTTCTTCTTGTTCTGCTTATTCAAATTCCACAGTTAATATTCTTCCGCGTAAACAAAAGAAAATAAAACAACGACACCGCTATTTCAATTACTTTATAATAAGACATGGTGACGACACATATTTAGAAAAGAGAACGGGTAAAGGAATATGGGAAAATCTGTTTCAGTTTCCATTAATTGAGACTGCAGAAAAGTTAGTAATTGATAAGTTAGTTCAACTGTCAGAATGGGATACGCTATTTAACAAGTCAACCTACAAAATTGGCACTATTCATGAAGAAATAAAGCACGTTCTTAGCCATCAAATTATTCGTGCACGATTCTTCGAAATAATCATTATCGGAGGTTTTGAGAGTGATTACCTAAAGGTTTCATTAGGTGATATAGATAAATATCCAGTACCTATTTTAATCGGTAATTATATCGAGCAGCACATTTCTTCTGTTTCGGTTTAATTTTCTACATTTGTTAGGGTAAAGACGAATACAATGGCTGGAAGCGTAAATAAAGTAATTCTAATTGGTAACCTTGGGAAAGATCCAGATGTAAGACATTTTGAGAACGGTGGTTCAGTTGCGAGTTTTCCTATAGCAACTACTGAATCATACAAAAACAAAGAAACTGGTGAAAAAGTTGTTATGCCAACCGATTGGCATAATATCTCAATTCGAAGACCTGGTCTTGCAAAAATAGCAGAGACTTACCTTAAAAAAGGTCAACAAATATATGTTGAAGGTAAACTTAGAACTAGAACTTACGAAAAAGATGGCGACACCAAATACATCACAGAAGTAGTTGTAGATGAGTTCACTATGTTAGGAAGTAAAGCTGACAATGCTGCCCAAGAAACTACTCCTCCCCAAGAGGAGGCAATCACCAAAGACAAAAAAACTGAATCGGAACCGAAGTTGGAAGATAAAACTCCAAATGACGATTTACCGTTTTAACTTAAAATTAATATAGAAATTGGACGAACCTCCTCCCCTTTTACTTCTTAATATTTTTTCAACCGATTCGTTCGTGGTCTTTATTGGATTTATCATAATGACTGCTTTACTGTCCTGCTCTGCTTTTGTTTCGGGGGCAGAAGTCGCTTATTTTTCGCTATCTCCTGCCGACCAAGAAGAACTAAAATACTCAAAATCAAAACTTAGTAATCTCATACAAGATTTGTTAGCGAAACCAAAAAAGCTTTTGGCAACAATACTTATCGCAAACAATTTTATAAACATTAGCATAGTTATTCTTTCCTCTTATCTATCTTCTACTTTGTTTTCTTTTGAGAAAGAATTTATTGGGATATCTCCGCAAATTTGGGAATTTGTGGTTCTTGTTGTGGGGGTTACATTTCTAATTCTATTAGTGGGAGAGGTCGTTCCTAAAGTATATGCCAATAAATATCCGCTTAAACTTGCTGGAATAATGGCTTATCCTATATACTCTTTAGGTCAAATTTTCTGGTACACTGGGTTAAGTCCCTTTCTAATTTCTACAACATCTTTTATTGATAAAAAATTTAAGAAAAAGACTGAAAATATTTCCATAGACCAGTTGGCAATAATGCGTGAAATAACAGACGAAAATGAAGTGCTGAAAGACTCACAAAAAATCTTAGAAGGAATTGTGAAGTTCGGGAAAACAGATGTTAAACAAATAATGCAGCCAAGAACAGAGGTGACGGCAATAAACATAGAAGCGGATTTCAAAACTGTTATGAATGACATTATATCATCTGGGTTTTCTCGCATTCCAATATATAAAGAAAACTTTGACCAAATTGAAGGTGTTTTATACGTGAAAGATTTACTTGCTCATCTTGATAAAGATGATCGCTACAAATGGCAGCCCATATTAAGAGAAGCCTACTTTGTTCCTGAAAGTAAAAAGATCGATGATCTTTTATCTGAATTTCAGTCAAAAAAAATACACCTCGCTATTGTTGTTGATGAATATGGTGGTAATTCAGGTATCGTGACACTCGAAGATATTATTGAAGAAATTGTTGGAGATATTGCAGATGAATTCGATGAAGACGACTTAACTTATTCTAAACTTGATAACTTGAACTATGTGTTCGAAGGAAAAACCCCTCTAATAGATTTATACCGTGTTTTAGATGTCGATGGCGAATGCTTTGAGAAAAACAAGGGTGATTCGGATACTATAGCTGGGTTTATTTTGGAGCTTTCTGGAAAAATTATGCAAAAAAACGAAAAGATAAGTTTCGAAACGTATATTTTTACTATTGAATCCTCGGACAATAGAAGAATAAAAAGAGTTAAAGTAACTATAAGCGAAGCAAAAATTGACGAAGCTGAAAAATAGCATTTTATTATTTGCCTGCGTATCATTATTATTCGGGTGCGAAGAAGTGTACACCCCAAAACCTAAAGGGTTTTTTAGAATTGACCTTCCTGAACACAGCTATAAAAATTTCGCTCCCGTAGATTGCCCATATAGTTTCGATATAAATAAACAAGCTTTCATTGCTAATAGCAGAAGCAATGTTAAAGAGCCCTGTTGGGTAAATATTAATTACCCCAGGTTTAAATCTACCGTTCATATTAGCTATAAACAGGTTGATGATGACTTGCCAAAATATCTTGAAGACTCACGAACACTTGTATATAAACATACAGTTAAAGCTTCTGATATTCAAGAAAAATTAATCGTTAATGATTCTGCTAAAGTTTACGGTTTAGTTTACTTCTTAGAAGGTAATGCTGCCTCGTCCATGCAGTTTTACTTGACGGACAGTACAAATCATTTTTTAAGAGGTGCGCTGTATTTTAATGCCAAGCCAAATCCAGATTCTATTGCTCCAGTTCAAGAGTTTATTCGGCAAGATATTGTACATTTTATTAATTCCTTTAAGTGGAAAAACGTTTAGCGTTCCATTAATTATCCATTTCTGCTGTTTTTTTGAATTAAGATTTAAGTATCTTGGTCCTTTAAAAAAAATTTATGAAAAAGCACCTACTTTCTTTATTTCTTATTGCTCTTACAATTAGTGCGTTAGCCCAAGAACAGTATTCAAAAGTTAAAATCTATACTGATGATTTTGGTTTACAACAATTAATGCAATTAGGTGTAGGTATAGATCATGGACAAAGAGAAAAAGGGGAGTTCTTTATTTCTGATTTTTCGGCTTCAGACATATTAATTATGGAGGCCAACGGATTTGTAATTGATATACTTATTAATGATGTTTCTGCCTATTATCAAGATAGAAATAATAATCCAGAACCTAGAGAGAATAGAGCTGATAATTGCTCTGGAGCCTCTCCTGAAAACGAATTTATTACTCCTGCAGATTTCAACTTAGGTTCAATGGGTGGGTTCTATACTTATCAAGAGTTTTTAAATCACTTAGATACAATGTTTGCAAAATATCCTAATTTAATAACGCAAAGAACAGCGATAGACACATTTCAAACACATGAGAGCAGACCAATATACTGGCTTAAAATTTCTGACAATCCGAACATTGATGAAACTGAACCAGAAATTTTATACACTTCAGTGCACCATGCAAGAGAGCCAGCATCACTTTCTCAAGTCATTATGTACATGTACTATTTGCTGGAAAACTATGGAATAATTGACGAGGTAACAAATATTGTAGATAATACTGAGCTCTATTTTATTCCGATGATTAACCCAGATGGATACATTCACAACTTTACCACAAACCCAAATGGCGGAGGTATGTGGCGAAAGAACAGAAGAAATAATGGAGGTGGTGAATACGGTGTTGACCTCAACCGAAATTATGGTCATTTTTGGGGTTTAGACGATAATGGATCTTCACCGAACCCAAGCAGTCAAACATATAGAGGTCCAGCAGCGTTCTCAGAACCAGAAATTCAAGCAGTTAAGTTTTTTAGCGAAGAACGTGATTTTTTAATGGTATTAAATTACCACACATATGGAAATCTATTAATCTATCCATGGGGATATGCTCAATCTCTTTACACACCAGACTCTGCATTATTTGTAGAATATGCCAAGGTTATGACCGAGCAAAACAACTATACCTATGGAACGGGAGACCAGACTGTGGGTTATATTGTTAACGGTGATTCTGACGATTGGCAATATGGTGAACAAACAACAAAAGATAAGGCGCTTTCATTTACGCCTGAAGCAGGAGATAACGATGATGGATTTTGGCCAACATCTAGTAGAATAATTCCTATTAGTAAATCGAACTTAAGACAGAACCTGAATTACGCGCACCTCGCCGGAAAATATGCTAGAGTTGAAGATGGATCGCCTACGACTCTTTCAAACATTACTTCTTATATTGACTTTGAAATTAAACGATTAGGTCTTGATTCTCCAGCAACATTTACAGTTAATCTTGTTCCGATAAGCGCACAAATTGCAAGTGTTGGCGGCCCCGTAGTTTTTACTGCTATGTCGTTACTCGAAACCAGAATAGATTCAATTTCTCTTGATTTGATTGCAGGGATAAATGACGGAGACCAGATCAAATTCTTGTTGAACATAGACAATGGTTCTTTTGTTGTT
>Ga0209406_1000196_pt1 | contig 54221 bp, 41 predicted proteins | sample COGITO_mtgs_1204_FD_184808 | JGI IMG/M metagenome (GOLD analysis project Ga0209406, IMG submission 184808) | Pelagic marine microbial communities from North Sea - COGITO_mtgs_120426 (SPAdes) (version 2) | ecosystem: Environmental > Aquatic > Marine > Epipelagic ... | reverse complement strand
ACCTACTTTATGAAAATTGACAATGTAAAGTTTAAAAGAAAAGTTATTCCTGGAGATACTGTAGTTTTTGAACTAAAGTTATTGTCTCCAATAAGAAGAGGCTTGGTGCATATGGGCGGAAAGGGATATGTAAATGGAGAAGTATGTATTGAAGCAGAAATGCTGGCTCATGTTGCTAAGGACAGAACTGAAGAATAAGTTTAAAATTTCTTTTTTTAAAATTTCAAATCAATGACAAATCATATGTTAACAAACATTCATCCAAAAGCAAAAATTGGAAAAAATGTAATAATTGAGCCTTTTGCAACCGTTTACGAAGATGTGGTAATAGGAGATAACTGCTGGATCGCATCCAATGCAGTTATTATGGATGGTGCTAGAATAGGAAATAATTGTAAAATTTTTCCTGGAGCCATAATTTCAGCGGAATCACAAGACTTAAAATACAACGGCGAATACGCTACCACAGAAATAGGAGATAATACTACTATTCGTGAATATGTTACAATTCATAAGGGGACTTCCGATAAGAAAACAACCATTGTTGGTAGTAATTGTTTGCTAATGTCTTACGTACATGTAGCACATGATTGCATTATAGGAGATAACGTGGTAATAGCCAATTTAGTACAATTAGCAGGCCATGTTTTTGTTGGAAATTGGGTGATAATTGAAGGAACTGCTGCAATTCAGCAATTTGTAAGTATCGGAGAACATTCATTTATAGCAGGAGGTTCATTGGTTCGTAAAAATGTTCCTCCCTATGTAAAGGCTGCAAGAGAGCCACTTTCCTATATTGGAGTAAATACTATTGGTTTAAGAAGACGAGGATTCAACGACCAACAGATTATTAATATTGAAGATATTTATAGAGTAATATACGTTCAGAATAGCAATATGACTACTGCATTAAGAGTAGCAGAATTAGAAGTTCCTGTTTCTGATGAAAAAGAAGTTGTTCTAGAATTTATAAGAAATTCAACGAAAGGAATAATGAGAGGTTTGAGTTAAAGTTTAAATATCAGATTTGATAACTTGTATTACTTCATAAGTATTCCTGTTACACAAATAAGCAATTAATGAAAGGTTTTCGATGTTATAGGTTGGATATAGAGAAGGGTTAGGAAGCTCATAAGTGAAATCATTGTAAACTATAGTATTTTCATCTGCTAACCCACCCTCATTAATTAAAGTCCCCCAAGTTCCATTAATATTATCTGACAAAACCGAGTGATGATGATAGTTGGTGTCTACTACTCCGGCATCAAATTTTTGAGGAGATACAACGTCATTTCTAATTAAGTAAATTATTAAATGAAAATCACCTGAAACAGGGCTTAAAAATGAAGTCTCTGTATGAATAAATAACCCATTGGTTGATTCGAAATAGTTCTTTTTCAACTGAATATTTGCAATTAGAGGTTTGTTAATTTCATTATTTACACCATTAATCCACTCAGTAGCTAAATACCATACTGTTCCAGAAAGACCTTGACTATTTCTATTAATTGTTCCCATTGGATTTCCTAGGAACCCTGTCATCTCACTAACATATTCATCTCCTGCATCAGTTCGATAGTCATTTAAATATAAACCATCGGTTTCCTGAAAAGACCCATTTGCACTGGCATGAATAGATGCAACAATAACATTCTTAATAGAATCGTCTTCAAGAGATTTAGCTGTTTGTGCTGCTGCTGGACAATTAGTGCATTTATGGCCAGTATAGTCTTCTAGCAATATTCCTTTAGTATTGGTGTTTTCTCCCCAATTAATTGATGGGTTAGATATGTCATAAGGATAATTAGATGGATCACCTGGATAAAGGCTCCAATCAAATTTCCCAAATTCTTCTGGCAAAGGACTTTCTATCTTATCACATGATAAAATTGTAATTAATAAAATAAATCCAAAATAATTTTTCATATTAAAAACTTGAAGTAAAAGAAAATATTAATCCATTTGATGCAGGAACGGCTCTACAAACACCTCCTACACAAAAAACACCAGCTCTTTGTTTCCCATATTGTAACGAGAACCTATGAGAACCATTTATATAACCTCCGGAAATTAAGCCATAATGAATTCTTTTTTCAATATTTTTATTACCGTAATTATATTGGTCTAAAATTGCTAAATACCAATGAGGACTAAATGTATATTCTATTTGTCCGAAAGCCCAATTTCCTTTGTCTTGTTCAGTCCACATTCCTTGAGTTTCAAATCTTAGAGAATGGTATCTATTAATTTTATAAGTTAGATCTAAAACCAAAATTTGAGCATAAATCATTTTATAATAACCAGCTACTTTTACAGCGTCATCATTAAATTTAAAATTGAAATAATTCAAATTTAGTTTAAGTTTTTTATTGATTTTTCTCTTAATCTCTACATTAAAATCTTGGAATAGTAGACTGTCAGATTTTGCAAAATACCTAGTTGTATAGCTAGTTCTGGCTCCATCCATATCGTCAATAAATGTTCTTTCAGGAGTGTAGTCTGTAGCAAAATTTATCGAAACAGATGTTCCATATTTACCTCCAATAAGTGTTTTTTTAGGGATTTTAAATAAAACATCTGCTTGGTAGGCAATTTCACCATAAAAATTAGTAGCGTATGGATAAAGAGTTGCAGCTAAATTATAGGTGTGTTGTTTGGTTAATGCTGGTAAATATCCAATTAAAAGATCAGTTGGGCCAACATTAACATTGGTGGATCTCCATAACATATTGTCCATATGTTTTGCTGAGAAATCTACTGCAAATCCTTTGGTGGAATAACCTAAATTAAATAATAATCCTTCTCCATTTTTATAGATATAGTTGAAGTTTTCGTTCTGATTATCAGGATAAGGATCATTTATTTTATGTACATATTCACCGTTAAAACGGATTTTATTATATCTTAAATTCAATCTTATTGACGAGGATCCAACATTTTTAGGTAGATTAAATATTGGCGTCTTATTGTCGTCATTGAATTTGCTAACAAAACTAGCTCCAATGGAGCCCTTAAGCTTTGAATTTCTTGATGAGTCTTCAAATAATTCATTAAGATTAAACTCCCCATCAATTGCTCTTACAATACCGTTCCCATTTACCAATCCGTCTACAAACATATGTCTTTGTTTGCCAATCATTCCTTTAAGATAAATACCCTTTAAAGGTTCATAAGTTAGTTTAATGCCATCTAATGAGTTGTCTATCCCTAGTTGCCTTTCTTCATAAGCCCTGAATATCATCCCACTACCAAACTGATCGTAGAAATTTCCAATGGTTACTCCAACATTGTCATTTTGCCAAGAGATATAACGGTACCCAATTCCAGTTCCAGAAAACGAAGTTGGATAACCCTCCAATGTATTTAGGTAACTTTCGTATCGGATTCCTGCTCTAAAATCTCCTTTTTGAAAATTTATATTGGCAAATCCGTTGAAACCATAAAGATGATCTGGAAGTGCAGCATTTATAAGAGTATCTTCTTGGTAATATTGACCAATTGCTTGTATGTTTCCAGAAATTACTCCAGGCGAGGTTTCTTGACTAAAGACATTGGCTGATAAATTAAATATTAAAAAAAATAAAATTATTTTTTTCATTTAGAAATTTTAACGAGTTCTTCGTAAAGCTCCTCTTCATCTCCTGGGGAATAATTATTGTGATCCCAGACAATTTTACCATTTCCATCTACTAAAAAAGTGTGGGGAACATTATTAACATTCATAGCTCTTTTTAGATCTCCATTTGGGTCTAACAAAACCAAATATTCCCAACCTTGAGCATTAATATATGGTTCTACTCTTGTGCTTGACCTTGCATCGTCAATAGATACTGCTATTAATTTAACCCCAGTTTCATCTGTCCAATCATCGTACTCTTCTGCGATTGTATTTAATTCTGCCTTACATGGCTTGCACCATGTCGCCCAAAAACTAATAATGATTGGATTCCCATTATTACTGAATTTAGATAGGTTTTTAGTAACTCCATTTACATCTTTTAAATTTATGTTAGGTAATTGGGAATAACCAAGTGAAATAATTAAAGTTAAACTAAGGGATAAAAAAATTTTATTCATAAATGTTAATTAATTTTAAATCATTTATTAAAAGTTGAACTAAATATATTCAGCCTACATTCTATAAAAATAGAATTATTTACTAGAAATAACCATAATTTATTATGGAAAGTTTAATTCCTTATATTTGAAAAAAAAATTATGAAGCATATTTTATTTTCTCTTAGTCTTGTTTTTTCTAGTCTATTTTCGATTTCTCAAATAAACGTTCTTTGGGACGATGATCCCGGAGTAATTTATAATGGTCAAACAATAAATATTGTTAAAGATTATGCAGGTTTTGATGTTTATATGCACTGTCAAAACAACGGCTCAACAGCACAAGATATTAAGTTTAGAAGGGTTGTTCTTAGTACAAATGACACACTTTTTAATGATCAGTTTTGTGACAATAATTTATGCTATTCTTGTTTTGGAAGTGATTGGACTACTCCTGCTACTAATCCTGTTCAGCCTGGTGACTCATGTTTAATGAAGGGGACCTTTTACTTTTATGATGGCGGAACTGTCCTTATCAGGTACTATATTTTAGATATTAATGATAATCCTTTAGATTCTGTAGATGTAAATATTGTAAACACAGTAGATTTATCTGAAATAAAAGATGAAAGTATTTTAGCTTATCCTAATCCTACTACTAATTTTTTGAATATTGAAATTTTGAATGCCTCTAATAATAATTCACTTTTTCTATATGACATTTCTGGTAAAAAAGTATTTTCTGCCAAGTTAAATTCGTCTATGAATAACCTTGATTTAAGGCATTTAAAGTCTGGAATATATTCCTATCAAATTTCCAATGGAAATCAACTTTTAAAAAGCGATAAATTGATTCTAAAATAATAATTTCTATATTTTAATTTTTCAATTTTTCTAAGAACATAAACCTATGTTCTTACAGCTATTATTTCTAATTGTATTTACAAACTACCTTTTTCATTAACAACAATTTGTTATACAATTAGTAAGAATTTGTGTATCGTATTGTTTACAGTTGTTTAAATTAGCTAATAATACTGGACTTATGTCAGAAAAACAATTGAAAAAAGATGCTCTGGATTACCACAGTTCTGGAAGAAAGGGCAAAATTGAGGTGGTTCCAACAAAACCATATTCTTCCCAAAGAGACTTGTCGTTGGCATACTCACCTGGAGTCGCAGAACCATGTCTTGCAATTAATAAAGACCAAGACAAAGTATATAAGTATACCGCAAAAGGAAACTTGGTTGCTGTAATTTCTAATGGAACTGCTGTTTTAGGTCTTGGAGATATTGGAGCAGAAGCTTCAAAACCAGTTATGGAAGGAAAAGGATTACTTTTTAAAATATTTGCTGATATTGATGTATTTGATATTGAAATTAACGAAACAAATGTTGATAAATTTATAGATACTGTCAAAGCAATTTCCCCAACATTTGGAGGAATTAATTTAGAAGATATAAAGGCACCAGAAGCTTTTAAGATTGAAGAGCGCCTGAAAAAAGAATTAGATATTCCTGTGATGCATGACGATCAACATGGGACAGCAATTATTTCCTCAGCAGCACTGTTAAATGCTCTAGAAATTGCAAATAAAAAAATTGAAAAAGTGAAGGTTGTGGTAAGTGGAGCAGGCGCTTCTGCTCAGTCCTGTGTTAAGCTGTATCTTTCTCTAGGAGTTAACAAAGAAAATATTTTCATGTTTGATTCCAAGGGGTTAATTCACTGTAAAAGAAAAGATTTAGATGAAAATAAAAAGTTATTTGTACAGAAAAGCCAAGATATTTCCTTGGAAAAAGCATTAGTAAATGCAGATGTTTTTTTAGGATTGTCTAAAGGTGGAATTGTTCAACCACATATGATAAAGAGTATGGCAAAAAATCCAATAGTTTTTGCCCTAGCAAATCCCAATCCGGAAATTGAATACGATGTTGCTTTAGAAACAAGAGACGATGTAATTATGGCTACCGGAAGATCTGATCATCCAAACCAGGTAAATAACGTACTTGGGTTTCCATATATATTTCGAGGAGCTCTAGACGTAAGAGCCACAAAGATTAATGAGGAAATGAAACTCGCAGCAGTTAACGCAATTGCAAAGTTGGCTAAGGAGCCAGTGCCTGATGAAGTCAATGAGGCTTATGATGCTAAAATTATTTCATTTGGACGTACACAAATTATCCCAAAACCTTTAGACCCAAGATTAATTTACTGGGTAGCTCCTGCTGTTGCCAAGGCTGCCATAGAATCTGGAGTTGCTAAAGAACCAATTAAGGATTGGAAAAAATATGAGTTAGAACTAATGCAACGTCTAGGAATAGATAATAAATTCATTAGAAATTTAACTTATAAAGCTAAAATAAGTCCTAAAAAAGTAGTTTTTGCAGAAGCTGATCACTACAAAATTTTGAAAGCTGCGGCCATGGCTTTGGAAGAGGGAATTGCAATTCCAATTTTACTTGGAAAGAAACACAATATTCAAAAAATAATTGATGAATACAATTTAGATTTATCCAATTGCGAAATTATTGATCCACGAAATGAAAGCGAATTAAAACACAGAGAAATATTTGCAGAAATTTTACATAAAAAGAGAAAACGAAGAGGGCTGACTTTTTATGAGGCAAAAAAATTAATGAGGGAAAGGAATTATTTTGCTGCTGCAATGGTAGAAACCGGGCTAGCAGATGTGATGATTTCTGGACTAACAAGAAGCTATAAAGATTCAATTCGCCCTGCTTTAAGAGTTATTGGCGTAGAAAAAGGACTTAATAAAATAGCAGGAATGTATATTTTAATAAGTAAAGATGGTCCAATGTTTTTTGCAGACACTACAGTCAATATTGATCCAACAGTTGAAGAGATTGTGGATATTACTCTTTTGGTAGCTAGAACTGTAAAACAATACAAAATAAAACCTAAAATTGCTATGTTGAGTTACTCAAATTTTGGTTCTAATGAAGGGCCAGATGCAATTAAAATGAGAGAGGCAACTAAAATTTTGCACGAGAAACACCCTGGATTGGTTGTAGACGGAGAATTGCAAGCTAATTTTGCAGTTAACAACGAGTTGATTAATGACTTTTTCCCTTTTTCTTTACTGTCAGATCAAAGTGCCAATACTTTAATATTCCCAAACTTAAGTTCGGGTAATATTGCTTATAAGTTGGTTAAAGAAATGGGCGATAGAGAAGCTATTGGACCAGTATTACTTGGCATGAAAAAACCAGTTCATGTTCTTCAAATAGGTTCATCAGTAAGAGAGATATTAAATATGATTACTCTAGGAGTAGTAGATGTACAAAACCGTAAATAATTATGATAGCGCATATTGAAGGAATTTTAGAATCAAAAACACCGACACATGTAGTAATTGATGTAAATGGGGTTGGCTATATGCTAAATATTTCCTTGAATACTTATGATGGACTTCCGTCCAAGGGAAAGTTAAGGCTATTTAGTCACTTAATTGTGAGAGAGGATGCCCATATTTTATTTGGATTTTCAGAAGAAGAAGAGAGAATGATGTTTAGAGAACTAATCAATGTTTCTGGAGTTGGTGCAAGTACTGCTTTAATGGTATTGTCGTCAATGAAACCAGCTGAAGTTGCTCAAGCAGTAGATCAAAGCGATGTAAATGCTTTTAAAAGTGTAAAGGGGATTGGTCTAAAGTCTGCGCAAAGAATAATTGTAGATCTTAAAGGGAAGCTGGATAAAATAGAATCCAATAGCGATTTTTTATCTCCTCAAGGCAATACCTATAAAAATGAAGCGTTATCTGCATTGGTGGTTTTAGGTATAGATAAGAAAAAAGCTTCTAATACAATTGATGGGATATTAAAAAACAATGATGTTTCTTCAGTTGAAGAGCTTATTAAAATGACACTTAAAGCTGTTTAAAAAGACACATTGTTAAATATTTTTTTTAAAAGTAAATCAGTTTTATTAATTGTTTTGGTCGTTCTAATAGGATTAAAGATCGAAGCCAAACAATATCCTTATGCCCCCGCCGTAGCACTAGATTCTCCGGAAATAGATTTAATCTTTCCAATTAACGATCCTTTAGACCCCACCAACTTTTCACTAGGATTAATAGATTTACAACTCCCACTGAATATTCAAAACAACGTTAAGTACAATCCACTAACTGGTCAATATATATTTAATTCTTTACTTGGGGATTCTCTTAATTATAGACCATCAAGTGAAGTGTCGTTGAACGATTATTTAAATATGCAACACGAAAAGTCCATGACTGATTTTTGGAAAAAGAATTTGGACGAGATGTCAGATTATAAGTATAAAACTGTAGAAGACGAGATAAAAATTAATGAACCACCTGCTAAGAAGATTTTTGGAAGTGACTTTGTTGAAATTCGGCCTCAGGGTTCTGCAGAATTAAGTTTTGGACTTAATACTTCACGAACAGATAACCCAGTACTTCCAGAAAGAAACAGAAAGATGACTGTTTTCGATTTTGACCAAAAAATACAAATGAATCTTACAGGGAAAATTGGTGATTTAATGGATTTAGGATTTAATTATAATACAGAAGCTACATTTGATTTTGATAACCAATTGAATTTAGATTATTCAGGAAAAGAAGACGATATTTTACAAAAATTAGAAGCAGGTAATGTTACTCTTCCATTAAATAGCACATTGATTTCAGGTAGTCAAAGTTTATTTGGAATTAAATCAGAATTGAAATTTGGAAAACTCACTGCTACCACGGTATTGTCTCAGCAAAAAGGACAGAAAAAAGAAATTGAAGTTTCAGGAGGAGCCCAACTCAATGAATTTGAGATAAATGCAGACAATTACGAAGAAAACCGTCATTTTTTTCTAAGTTTTTATTATAGAGACACTTACGACCAGTCTATGAGAACTCTGCCTTTGATTACGTCTGGTGTTCAAATTCAACGAATTGAAGTTTGGGTTACCAATAGAAATAACTCAGTTCAAAACACAAGAAATATTTTATGTTTTACAGATTTGGGGGAACCAAATGTCAATAATTTAGAAAATCAGTTATGGAATTCAGGACCATTTACAGTTCCTGATAATGCCCACAATGCTCTTTACAATAATATAACCTCCAATTCAAATGTCAGAAATTATGTAAATGCTAGTAACGAACTTTCAGGTCCAAGTTACAATATGGAACAAGGAATCGAATTCGAAAAGGTAGAAAATGCAAGAATGCTTTCTCCAAATGAGTTTACCTATAATTCTGTTTTGGGTTTTATTTCTTTAAATCAGTCCTTGAATAACGATCAAGTTTTAGGGGTCTCTTACCAATATACTTACGCTGGAAAAACTTACCAAGTTGGAGAACTTTCTACAGATGGAGTAGCAGGACAAAATGCTTTATTTTTAAAATTGCTAAAATCTACCGTTAGAAATCCAAAGAAAAAGCTTTGGGATTTAATGATGAAAAATGTCTATTCTCTTGGAGCATATCAAGTGGATCCAAATAATTTTAGATTAGACATATGGTATAATAACCCTCTAACCTCAATTGATATTAATTATATTCCTAAAACTGGTGTAGATGATAAACTTTTAATTCAACTATTAGATTTGGATAGATTGAATCAACAGCAACAGATGTACCAAGATGGATTATTTGATTTTGTCCCTATAACAGCCAATCAAGGTAAGATTCCCAATGGAGGAACTATAAATCCTAGAAACGGAAGGTTGTATTTTACTACCGTAGAACCCTTCGGAAAAACATTGAAACAAAAAATGCTAAACGAGGGAATTTCATCTACTATAATAGACAAAATAGCTTTTACCCAATTATACGATAGCACTAAAACTGCTGCACAACAACTGCCAGAAATCAATAGGTTTAAAATAAAAGGAAGTTACCAGTCTTCTGTTAGCTCTGAAATTTCTTTAAATGCAATGAATATCCCACAAGGATCGGTCGTAGTTACTGCAGGTGGTCAAATTTTAATTGAGGGATCTCAATATATGGTAGATTATAATTTAGGAAGGGTAAAGATTTTAGACGATGGAATATTAAGTTCTGGTACACCAATTAAGATTTCTTTAGAGAGCAATTCTTTATTTAGTGTTCAAATGAAAACACTTCTTGGGACTCATTTAGACTACAAAATAAATAAGGATGCCAATATTGGAGCAACAATTCTCAAATTAAAAGAAAGGCCTCTAACTCCTAAAGTTAACGCTGGCGACGAACCAATTTCAAATACTATGCTTGGATTGGATGGAGGCTTTAGAAAGGAAGTTCCCGCCTTGACTAAATTGGTGGATATGCTTCCATTTATTGAGACCAAGAAAAAATCTATGGTTAATTTTTCTGGTGAATTAGCAGCTTTAATACCAGGACATAACAAAGCTATTGACATTACACAAGAAAACGGATCTTCTTACATAGATGATTTCGAAGGAAGCCAAAGCGCAATAGACATTAGAACTATAAATAATTGGGTTTTAGCCTCTGTTCCTCAAGGACAACCAGACCTGTTTCCAGAAGCATCCTTATACAACGATATTAACTATGGAAAAAATAGAGCAAAGTTTTCTTGGTATGTAATTGATCCTTTGTTTCACAGTAGAACATCTTCTTTAACCCCAAGCCATATTAAAGGTTCTGCTTTTCAAGATAACCATCTTATGAGACAAGTACTTGTTGACGAGGTTTTCCCAAATAAACAATTAGGCACTGGACAGTTAACCAATATCCCAGTTTTTGATATTTCCTACTATCCTAAAGAGAGAGGCCCCTATAATTTTGATGTAGAATCCAATAATTACTCTTCTGGAATTGATCCTTCTAGCGGCGAATTGAATGATCCAGAAACTAGATGGGGAGGAATCATGAGAACACTAACAACCAATGATTTTGAAGCTGCAAATATTGAATTTATTCAGTTTTGGGTGATGGATCCATTCAATGAAGATTCAGAGAATAGCTCTGGTGGTGAGTTTTATTTTAACCTTGGGAACGTTTCAGAGGATTTATTAAGAGATGGTAGAAAGTCATTTGAAAACGGCCTGCCACCAGACGGAGATTACGATACCTATTCTAGTGAATTGGAATATACCTCTTGGGGGGTTGTTCCAAATACCCAAGTAGTTGTTAATGCGTTTGATAATAATTTATCTTCTAGACAATTTCAAGATATTGGGTTTGATGGATTATCTGATAATCAGGAATTGTCTTATTTCAATAATTATGTTGCTAAAATCCAAAATCATATTTCCGATCAAAATGTTTTATCTAACTTTTTAAATGATCCGTCTGCAGATAATTTCAACTATTATCGAGATGACGATTATGACCAAGAAGAATTAAGTATAAGAGATAGGTATAAAAACTACAATAGCCCGGAAGGAAATTCACCAACTTCTGAAATGTCTGATACTATGAATGCAGACCGGTATCCAACTTCAGCTTCTACTCTCCCCAATGTAGAAGATATAAACTTGGATAACAACCTAAGTGAATCTGAAAGCTATTTTCAATATAAAATTGATTTCAAGCCCAATAAAATGGAAGTAGGTAAAAATTTTGTTACAGATAAGGTTCTTTATATTGATCCAGAGACTCAAAAAGAAGTTTATTGGTACCAATTTAGGGTTCCGGTTACTTCATTTTCAAAAAGAGTAAATGATATTCAAGATTTTAGATCTATAAGATTTATAAGAATGTTTCTCCATGGATGGAGTGAAAATGTAACTCTACGATTTGCAAGATTGGAGCTTATAAGGGGAGAATGGAGAAGATATTTGGGTAGTTTATTGTCTAATGGAGAATTCATTCAGAATGAAGAAGCCAATACTTTTTTTAATGTTAGTGCAGTTAACTTAGAAGACAATGGAACTAGAGATCCAATCAATTATGTTCTGCCAGAAGGAATTATAAGAGAAACGAATTATCAAACTGCAAACTTAGCGCAGCAAAACGAGCAGAGTTTGGTTTTAGATGTTTGTGGGTTGAAAGACGGTGACTCAAGAGCAATTTATAGAAACGTAAATTTAGACATTAGAAATTACAATAAAATTCAAATGTTTGTTCATGGAGAACCCAATGCGGGCTCAGACCCAATTAACGACAACGAAGCCACTGTTTTTATAAGACTAGGAACAGATTTTGTTTCCAATTATTATGAATATGAAATGCCAATTAAAGTGTCTCCATGGGGGAATAATGCAGCAAGTTCTGTCTGGCCAGATGAAAACAATATGACCGTTAATTTAAATCATTTAAAAGATTTAAAAAAGAATAGAAACTTTACAGAATCTAGCAATTTTGAAAGATTTACAAGATCTGATCCCGACAACCCTAGCTCCAATATTACAGTAGTTGGAAATCCAAATCTGCAAGGTTTAAAAACAATAATGATTGGGGTGAGAAATCCTAAAAGTAATGATCCAAATAACCAATGGAAACCGGACGATGGCTTAGAAAAATGTCTAGAAGTATGGGTGAATGAGTTAAGACTTAGTGATTTTAATGAAAATGGTGGTTGGGCCGCAATAGGAAGAATGACTGCAAATTTAGCGGATTTTGCAGATATCGCTGTTTCAGGAAACTATTCTACTCCTGGTTTTGGAAGCATAGAAAAAAGTGTTAGTGAAAGACAACAAGAATTTATTTATGGCGTAGATGCCTCAAGCACAATAAACTTGGACAAATTTTTTGGGGATCAATCTGGAATAAATTTACCCATGTATGTAGGTTACTCAAGAAACGTTATAAAACCTCTTTACGATCCATTAAGTCCTGATCTTTTATTTGAAAAAGGGGCTAATGAAGAAGAGAATTTTTGGAATGAAAGATTTTACAATGGAATTGATTTAACAGAAAGAAAGTCAATTAATTTTACTAATATTAAGTTTGACAATAAGAAAAAAAGTAGGCCGTCAAAAAAAGACACTCCAAAAAAACTTAATTCAAAACTGTCCTCAACCGAAGAGACAAAAGAAGAGGAAGAAGGTCCTAGTAAAGCAAAAGAAAAAAAGATTAAAAAAAGCACCAATAAAATAGCCTTACCATGGGACATTTCAAATTTCAGTTTAAACTATTCTTTTACCGAGTTATCCCATAGAGATATCAACATACGTCAGGACCTACAAAGGAACTATCTTGGGTCAGTAAATTATTTATACAATAGCAAAGTAAAACCGTTCGAACCTTTCAAGAAAAATTCATTTATTAGAAAGTCAAAGTGGCTAAGATTCGTAAGAGATTTTAATATTTATTTACTACCAAAACAAATTGCGGTTAGGTCTAATATGAATAGAACTTACAACATCTTTTCTACTAGATACAATTTCCCTGGAGGAGAAAATTTTGAAGTTCCTCAATTTGGAAAACAGTTTAATTGGGATAGGAATTATGATTTTAAATACGACATTACTAAGAATTTAAAGTTTGATTTACAAGCTACTAATGGTGCATTTGTCAGAGAAACACCAGGAAAAATTGATTATGGAATATTTGGTTACGAAGATGAGTTAGACCAAGAATTAGTCAATAATAGTCTACGAACGTTTGGGGAGAATATGAACTATAATCATATTGGCAATGTATCCTTTAAATGGCCTTTTAAGAAATTCCCTTTAACTGACTGGATATCCTTAACCACAAGGTATACTGGAAATTTTGACTGGACTAGAGCTCCTCTTGCCTTAGACAATGATACGCTTTCAGTTGGAAACATTGTTCAAAATTCTAGAGTAATTGCATGGTCTGGAAAATTAAATTTTATAACACTTTACAATAAAGTTCCTTACCTAAAGAAAGTGAATAAAAAATACGGCAACTCAAGGATGTCAAGAGCAAGAAGCAATACCACCAAAGGAGGCTCTAAACCAAAACCCAAACCAAGTGGAGAGAAGGGAGAAAAACAAAAAAAAGAAAAGGAAAAAGAAACCAAGATATTAGACCAGTTTGCTAGAGTTTTAATGTCTGTAAAGAGTGTAAATGCAACCTTTAATACCAATGATGGAATTATGCTTCCTGGCTATGCTAATAAGACCAGTATTTTAGGAATGGATGATAATTGGATAGCTCCAGGCATGGAATTTATTGCTGGAGGATACCAAGAAAGAGATATGTTGGGGAATAAAACTAATTTCATTTTTGCCAATCATGCAGCTGAAAATAATTGGTTAGTAGATACTAATAATTATCAATACATAAGTACTCAATATTCAGTTAACCATACAGAAAATATGACTTTTAAAGCATCTATAAAGCCTATTAAAAGTTTAAGAATAGACCTTTCTGCAGATAGAAATCTAATGGAGAATAGAACCTCTAACTTAGGAATTGGAGACGACAATACGTTTGCACTTTTAAATAACCAGTTCAATGGATCTTTTAGTACTTCTACTATTTCATGGAAGACGGCTTTTGGTCAAGATGTTATGAACGATACAACTTTAAATAATCAAATTTGGGAAAACTTACTTTCATACCGTTCTGAAATATCTTCACTAATGTCACAGTCCAATCCCAATGCCTCCAATAATTTAGAAAATACTGGTTACTATTCGGGATACGATAGCACGCAGCAAGATGTAATAATAGGTGCTTTTATGTGTGCTTATTTGGGAGAAGCCCCCAATTTAAATAATATAAATCCTTTAAGTCAAAGGATTCCACTTCCTAACTGGAGAATTACTTTTGATGGACTAGGCAAGATAAAAGCATTTAAGAAATACATTAAAAAGCTGTCGTTTACCCACGCATATCGCTCTAATTTTTCATTAGGGAACTATACTACCAATTTAAGTGGACAGTGGGATAGTGAAGGCAATGCAACTGAAACTGATATTGCAGGGAATTTCATTTCTCAAAAACAAATTATGACTATGAATATTCTAGAGCAATTTGCTCCGTTATTAGGTGTTGATCTAACTCTCTCTAACAATATGTCTGTTAAATTTGAAATTAAAAAAGATAGAAATATTTCCCTTAGTCTTTCGAATAATCAAATTACAGAAATTAAGGGAAGTGAAATTAAGTTTGGTTCGGGATATACTTGGAGAAAATTATCTCTGCCAATTAAAATTGCTGGAAAAACATTGGACCCAAGTGATTTAAGAATGAGGCTAGATGTTGCAGTTAGAGATAATAAAACCATTATTAGAAAAATTGTAGAAAATCAAAATCAATATACAGCTGGACAAACAGCGGTAACCATACAATTTTCTGGAGACTATAATTTAACCAAACAATTAATGCTAAGGATTTACTTTGACAGAAGGGTAAATACTCCACATGTTTCAAATTCTTTTCCAACGGCCAATACAAATGCAGGTTTTGCGCTTAGATTTCAACTGAGATAATCCTTTTTTTTGTTAATTTGTCAAAAATTTAAAATGATGAATGTTCCTAAAAATTTAAAATACACCAGCGACCATGAATGGGTAAAAGTAGATGGAGAAATTGCTACTATTGGGATAACTGATTTTGCTCAGGGTGAATTAGGAGATATTGTTTATGTGGAAGTTGACACTTTAGACGAAACATTAGATAAAGAGGAAGTTTTTGGAACTGTTGAGGCTGTTAAAACGGTTTCTGATCTTTTTATGCCAATAAGCGGAGAAATATTAGAATTTAATGAGTCTTTAGAAACTAACCCAGAAAAAGTGAATGACAATCCATATGAAGATGGCTGGATGATTAAGATAAAAATTAGTGATTCATCTGAACTGGAGGAGTTATTATCACCAGAAGATTATGAAAATACTATTAGTTAGTTTTCTTTATGGTATGGTTTTTGAACAATTTAATTTAATTAGTTAGTTTTACAATATTATATGAAACCAAAGAAAAATCCACTTGTAGACGCAGAAGACATTAAGTCAAGAACAGTTTATGTTCTTTCAGGACTTGTATTGGTAACAGCTTTTATTTTGTGTCTTGTAGAATATAAAAAGATTGATTTAGCAGGTGCTAGTATAGAATCTTCCTTATCTGCTCTTGAAGACGAAGAAGTTGTGGAAATAAATCCTAATACACCGCCGCCGCCGCCGCCGCCGCCGCCGCCTCCAGCACCACCCGAAGAAGTAGAGGTTTTGGAAGAAGAAGATGAAAGGGAAGAAACCAATGTCATTATTATTGATCAAGAAGCCGATATAGATATCGTAATTGAAGTTGAAGAAGAACCAGAACCTGTTGTAGAACAAATTTTTGATGTTGTTGAAGAAAATCCAGAATTCGTTGGTGGAATGCAAAAACTTTATGAATACTTGGGTAAGAATATTCAATACCCAGAAATGGCAAAAGAAAATGGAATACAAGGAAAAGTTTTTGTCCAGTTTGTAGTATGGAAAGACGGGACTATTAAAGACGTTAAGATTGTTAAAGGCGTTCACAAAACATTGGATGGAGAAGCACAAAGAGTAGTAAAATCTATGCCAAAATGGACTCCTGGAAAACAAAGAGGAACTGCTGTAAATGCTAGATTTACTCTGCCAATCAAATTTAGAATAAGTTAGATTATCATTCCTGCCCCAACAGTATTGTTGGTGCTTTCATCAATAATTATTAGACTTCCAGTCGTTCTATTGTCATTATACTTGTCTACAAATAAGGGCTTAGTTACTCTTACAGCAATTCTTGCTATGTCATTACAATTGACAATTTTATCTTTCGTATCTCTGTGTAGGGTATTTATATCCACTTTGTATAATATTTCTTTTACAATACACCTTACATTTTTAGTCGTATGCTTAATAGTATATTTTCCTTTGTCTGAAAGTGGATTTTTTCCCATCCAACAGACCATCATTTCAATATCTTGAAGTATTTCAGGTTGATTTTTCACTCTAACAATCATGTCGCCTCTACTTACATCTAAATCATCTTCTAAAGTCATGGTTACAGACATTGGAGCGTAAGCCTCTTCAATTTCAGTTTCAAAATTAAGTATGGATTTAATTTTTGTTTGAAAACCTGAAGGCAACAAAACTACTTCGTCATTTTTTTTAAAAACCCCACCTGCAATTCTACCGGAATATCCTCTAAAATCATGAAACTCGTCTTTTTGAGGTCTGATAACATGTTGTACTGGAAATCTACAATCAATAAGGTTATGATCGGAAGCAATATGAATATTTTCCAAAGTATGTAATAAGGTGCTTCCTTCATACCAATCCATATCCTTAGACCTGTTTACTACATTGTCGCCATTTAAAGCGCTTATTGGTAGAAATCGGATGTCTTTTGTAGTTAGTTTTGAGCTAAAATCAACCAATTCTTTTTTTGTTTTTTCAAATACCTCTTCCTCATAATTTACCAAGTCCATTTTATTGATACAATAAATAATATGAGGAATTCCTAGTAATGAAGCAATGAAAGAATGTCTTTTAGTTTGCTCAACAATTCCTTTTCTTGCATCTACTAAAATAATTGCTAGATTGGCAGTACTTGCTCCAGTAACCATATTTCTAGTATATTGAACATGTCCAGGAGTATCGGCAATTATAAATTTTCTTTTTGGAGTTGCAAAGTACCTGTAGGCGACATCTATAGTTATCCCTTGTTCTCTTTCAGCTCTTAAGCCATCTGTAAGTAAAGCCAAATTTACTTTTTCTTCTCCCTTATTTGAACTGGCAATTTCAATTGCCTCCATTTGGTCTTCAAAAATAGATTTACTATCGTAAAGCAATCTTCCTATTAAAGTACTTTTACCATCGTCTACACTACCAGCAGTAGTGAAGCGTAAAAGATCCATATTTAAATATTGATTACTCATTGTTAAAAATAGCCCTCTTTTTTTCTGTCTTCCATAGCAGCTTCAGACCTTTTATCGTCCGCTCTTCCACCTCTTTCTGTAATTCTTGATGAAGTCACCTCGTCAATTATCTTTTCTAGGCTATCCGCATTAGAAATAGTTGCACCTGTGCAAGTGGCATCTCCAATAGTTCTAAATCGTACTTGCATATTGGTAATTTCTTCATCGGGCTTATTTTCAGTAAAACTCGTCTTTGCCATTACCACCCCATTTCTAATAAAACAATCTCTTTTGTGGGAAAAATAAAGTGAAGGAATTTTTATTTTTTCCTGTAATATATATTGCCAAATATCCATTTCCGTCCAATTACTAATTGGAAATGCTCTAAAATGTTCTCCAAAATTCTTTTTCCCATTAAATAAATTCCATAATTCTGGCCTTTGATTTTTTGGATCCCACTGTCCAAAATCATCTCTGTGAGAAAAAAATCTTTCTTTAGCTCTAGCCTTTTCTTCGTCTCTACGAGCACCACCCATTGCACAATCAAATTGATGATCTTCAATTGCATCTAAAAGAGTGGTAGTCTGAAGTTTATTTCTACTAGAATTAATTCCTTTTTCTTCCTTGACTTTACCTTCATCAATAGATTTTTGAACGGAAGCAATAATTAGTTTTGCATTGGTTTCTTTTACTAATTGATCTCGGAACTTATAGAGTTCTTCAAAGTTATGGCCAGTATCCACATGCATTAAGGGAAAAGGGACATTTGCTGGATAATATGCCTTTCTTGCTAAATGATGACAGACAATAGAGTCCTTTCCACCGGAAAAAAGAAGAACAGGGTTTTCAAACTGAGCTACTACTTCTCTAATTATAAATATCGATTCAGCTTCTAACTCTTTTAAATGAGTTAAATGGTATTTATTCATCTTAATTCATCAATTAATGGGAGAACAAAATTATACAAAATTTCAGAGGATTCCTCTATATTCTTTTCTTTAGTTGGAATATTTAAATTTGGGCCAACAGGTTCTTCGTATGGAGAAGAAATACCTGTGAAATTCAATAGTTCTCCTCTTCTAGCTTTTTTATATAAGCCTTTGGTGTCTCGAATTTCACAATCTTCTAAAGATGTAGCTATGAATATTTCATAAAAGTTTTTCTTTCCGATAATTTCTTTAGCTAGAGTTCTCATATTTTTTTTTGGACTAACTAAACAGCAAATGGTAACAATGCCACAATCCACAAACAACTTTGATATTTCTGCAGTTCTTCTGATATTTTCCATTCTGTCCAGCTCACTAAAACTTAAATTCTTATTAATTCCAAGTCTTATATTGTCTCCATCTAAAACTTTGGTTATAAACCCTTTACTGTGTAATTTTTTAGCTACTGCTTTTGCTATACTAGTTTTACCAGAACCCGATAATCCAGTAAGCCAAAGACAAATTCCTTTTTGTTTTAATAGTTTCTCCTTTTCAGTTTTAGGAATCATTTCATGATTTGTGGAAAAAAGGTTGTCCATAAAATATTTATAAATCTTATTAATAAAAAAAATTGAATATAACATTAAACTACGAATCATTATCTTTGGGAAGAAAAATTTTAATGATTTTAGATTTAAAAACCAAAGTAGATAAATTAGGGATAGAAGACAGAGTAACTCGAATAACTAAGAGAAGTTTGAAAAGTGAAGCTAAGTTACAAGGTCTAAAAATGATTTTGAGCATGATAGATTTGACGACTTTAGAAGGTATGGATACCAACAAGAGTGTCGAACAACTTTGTTACAAAGCTACCCATCTTCACCAAGAATTTCCAGATTTGCCAAATGTTGCTGCAGTGTGTGTCTATCCAAACATGGTAAAAACTGCTTCAAATTTTCTTAAAGATTCAAAGGTGAAAGTAGCAAGTGTTGCAACTGCATTTCCTAGTGGAAATTCTTCTTTAGAGGTTAAGATACAAGAAACAAAAGAAGCTATTTTCAACGGGGCAGAGGAGATAGACATGGTTATTAGCAGAGGTAAATTTCATTCTGGAGAGTATAATTATGTTTTTGATGAGATAGCAACAATTAAAGAAACTTGTGGGGATAAAGCTAGGTTGAAGGTAATTTTAGAGACAGGAGAATTAGGAGATTATGACCATGTTAGGTTGGCAAGTGAAATTTCAATTAAAGCAGGTGCAGATTTCATAAAAACATCCACTGGAAAAATTAAACCAGCTGCAACTCTTCCCATTACACTGGTAATGCTGGAAGCAATTAAAGACCACTATTACAATACTGGTAAAATGGTTGGAATGAAACCAGCAGGAGGGATTTCCAACTCCAAACTTGCCCTTCAATACCTTATAATGGTAAAAGAAACTTTAGGTAATTTGTGGTTAGACAAACATTGGTTTAGATTTGGTGCAAGTAGCTTGGCCAATGATGTTTTGATGCAAATTTTAAAACAAAAAACTGGGGGTTACCAGTCCAATAATTATTTTTCAAAAGATTAGTGCATGAGTTCTAAAATAAAGTCATTAAAGTACAATGGAAAATGGGATTTTTCACCTTCCATTGAAAGTATAGAGAACCTTTCTATCCAAAAAGAATACCAACTTTTTATCAATGGACAATTTCAACAACCTTTAGCAAAAAAATATTTTCCATCCATTAACCCATCTAACGAACAGCAACTTTCTAGAATTGCTAAGGCAGAGTCTGAGGATGTGGATATGGCTGTAAAATCTGCAAGAGCTGCATTTAATGGTCAATGGGGTGATATTTCAGCAAAAGAGAGAGCAAAATATATATACAGAATTGCAAGATTAGTTCAAGAAAAATCTAAAGAGTTAGCTATTGTTGAAACATTAGATGGAGGAAAACCAATTCGAGAGTCTAGAGATATTGATATTCCACTTGCTGCAGCCCACTTTTTTTATTATGCTGGATGGGCTGATAAACTTGAGTATGCCTTTCCAAATAGATTTCCAAAACCTTTGGGAGTGGTAGGACAGATTATTCCATGGAATTTTCCTTTAATGATGGCAGCATGGAAAATTGCTCCAGCATTAGCTACAGGTAATACAGTAGTTTTAAAACCAGCAGAGTCTACTTCAATTACTGCTCTTTTATTAGCTGAAATTATTAAAGAGGCAGAACTTCCCCCAGGAGTTGTCAATATTATTTCAGGAGATGGATCTACTGGAAATCTAATAGTAAATCATCCCGATGTAAATAAAATTGCATTTACCGGATCTACCCAAGTTGGAAAGTCTATTATGCAAAGTATTTCCGGAACAAACAAAAGATCTACAATGGAATTAGGTGGCAAAGCTGCAAATATTATTTTTGAAGATGCACCATTAGACCAGGCTGTGGAAGGAGTTATTAATGGAATATATTTTAATCAAGGGCATGTTTGTTGTGCTGGATCGAGGTTGTTTATTCAAGAATCGGTATATGATGTGGTGTTAAGAAAATTGAAAGATAGAATGCAGTCTTTGGTGGTAGGCAATCCACTTGATAAAAATACAGATATTGGAGCTGTTAATTCAAAGCAACAGTTAGCAACCATCCAAAAATACATTGATGTTGGAGTAAAAGAGGGAGCTGATATATTCCAGTTAAATTGTGAACTTCCAAAGAGTGGGTATTGGTGTCCACCTACATTATTTACCAATGTTTCTCAATCTCATAGTATTGCTAAAGAAGAAATTTTTGGACCAGTTTTAGCGGTTCAAACTTTTAGAACTACTCAAGAAGTAATTAATAAAGCAAATAACACTCCGTATGGATTATCAGCAGGAGTTTGGACAGACAAGGGTTCAAAGGCTTTTAATTTAGCTTCTAAACTAAAAGCGGGTGTTATATGGGCAAACACTTACAATAAATTTGATCCAACTTCTCCTTTTGGGGGCTACAAAGAAAGTGGTCATGGAAGAGAGGGTGGTTTACATGGTCTTAGTCCCTATTTAAATTTAGAATAATGTCAAAAAGAATTAAAGTTTTAAAAACCTATAAGATTTTTATTGATGGAAAGTTCCCAAGAACTGAGTCGGGAAGATATATGCAATTAAAAAAAGACAATAAACCAATTGCAAATGTATGTTTGTCATCAAGAAAAGACATAAAAAATGCAGTTTTATCTGCAAGAAATGCATTTGAAAGCTGGTCTAGTAAGTCGGCCTACAACAGGAGCCAAATTTTATACAGAATTGCAGAAATGATGGAGGGTAATAAAAACCAATTTATTGAAGAGTTAATTCTTCAAGGATTAGACTCTAATAAAGCAATTTTAGAAATAGATCAGAGCATTGATAGGATTATTTATTTTGCTGGATGGCCAGATAAAATCAATCCAATTTTTGGATCCGTTAATCCAGTAGCATCTTCCCATTTTAATTTTACTATTTTAGAACCAATGGGTGTAGTAGGAGTTATTGCTCCAGAAGAAAACTCTTTATTGGGTTTAATATCTTCTATAATCCCAGTTATTCTTTCTGGAAATACTTGTGTTACCATAGTTTCTGAAAAACTACCATTATGCGCAATTTCTTTAGCTGAAGTAATTTCTAATTCAGATGTGCCTAACGGGGTTGTCAATATTATTACTGGAAATAAGGACGAACTAGCTCCTCATCTGGCCCAACATATGGATGTAAATGCTCTTGGAATTAATGTAGACAATAAGGAGTTAAAAAATCAAATGTTTTTTCAAGCGTCTAACAACTTAAAAAGAGTAGTGGATGTGTCAAAATACAATATAGAAGATAGTAATTTTGAATCTCCATATATTGTCAAAAAATTTATGGAAGCAAAAACAACTTGGCACCCAATAGAAAAAGATTTTACTTCCACCAATAATTATTAGTATGGAAATTAGCAAAAAAAGACATCTGGCCAAGACATTTACTTGGAGACTTACGGCAACTCTTACAACTATGGTTATTGCTTGGCTAGTAAGTGGCGATCCATTAACTGGACTAACAGTTGGGGGAATTGAATTTTTTATTAAAATGCCAATTTATTATTTACATGAGAGAGCTTGGTATAGATCTAATTTTGGATTGAATGAAAGAACTAAATGAAGCTAACTGGCTAGAAATTGCAAAAAAAGCAGCTATAAAAGCCGGCGAAAAAATACTCCAAATTTATGGAGAGAATTTTTCTGTTAGCTACAAAGAAGACAAGTCTCCTTTAACTATTGCTGACCAACAAGCAAATGATATTATAGTAAGCGATTTGTTAAAAACCAATATCCCAATTTTAAGTGAGGAAGGTAAACTAACTGAATATAAGGAAAGGAAAAATTGGAAATTACTTTGGATTGTAGATCCCCTGGACGGGACCAAAGAATTTGTAAAAAGGAATGGAGAGTTCACAGTTAATATCGCTTTGGTTAAAAATGGAAAACCAATATTAGGAGTTATTTTTGTACCAGTTAAGGGCTGGTTGTATTATGCATCTTCCAATGGCTCTTATAGAGAAATTGACGAAAAAAAAGTCAAGCTACCTTTGGAAAATAAATCAATAAATTTCAAAGTAGTTGGAAGCAGATCTCATCAAAGCCAAGAAACTAAAGAATATTTTGATGATATAAGAAAAAGAAAAAAAAATGTTGAAATTGTCTCCATGGGAAGTTCCCTTAAAATTTGTTTGGTAGCAGAAGGAAGTGCAGATGTTTACCCTAGATTTGCACCAACTATGGAGTGGGATACAGCAGCTGGACACGCGATAGCTAAACATGCTGGAAAAAAGTTAATTGATTTAAAAACAAATCAAGAGATGGTATATAATCGTGAAAGATTAACCAATAATTGGTTTATTGTAGAGTAAAAAAAACATTAATTAGCTCTAATCTCAGCATGCTAAATGTAATTTAAAGTAAAATCCATAACTTAAGAACGGAAAGTTAGAATTAGTCTTAAATTAACTTATGATTAGTATACTTCAAAACATATTACCAAACAAAATAGTTTTTAAAATTATCAATATCCATGTTTGCTTTTTGCTTGTTCATTCTTTAAATGCCCAAATTAAAAACAGTAGTTTTTCTTCTAATTACTCTTTGCCATTTAATAAAGTCTCCCATAGCTCAATTCAACCTTATTTAGAGTCTAGTATACATTACATAGACAGTTCAAGAACAGAATACAGAACAAAACTAGGGAATAAACTATTTGAAAATAGTTTATTGGATATTGTTCAAGATGATATTCATATCGAAGCAGATCCTCTTTTTAATTTTACTCTTGGCCCTAAAAATAAAGACTTGGATTATAGATATTATAGCAATGTTAGAGGATTTAGAATTACTGGAGATTTAAGTGATAATTTTTCATTTGAAACCAGGTTCTATGAAAATCAATTTTTTTATCCGTTGTATCTTCAAGAGAAGTCTACCCTAAGGGCAAATCCACAAATGGGGGTTGATGGAATAGCATATGGAATTGGCAGAGCAAAACGTTTTAAGGACTATGGCCACGACGCAAGTTTGGCAAATGGATATTTAAGTTTTTCTCCAACTTCAAAGATTAATTTTCAATTTGGACACGGGAGACATTTTTTCGGAGATGGATATCGGTCTCTGTTAATTTCGGATTATGCTCCTGATTATCCTTATATAAGTGGACAGTATTTTCTGTTTGACAAAAAAATTCTTTACAAACATGTTACTTCGTGGATGAAAAACCTAGAAAGAATACCAGCTGCTTCTACCCCAGAAGCATTATTTATTCCAAAGTCAACAAGTTTTAATCAATTATCCTATAGTCCAAATAAAAGATTTTCAATTTCTCTTTTTGAAGGTGGTGTTTACCAATCATTTAATAATCAAAATGGAGTAATTAGTCCAGATTTGAGTTTTTTTTTACCAATAATAGGAACAAAAGCAATAGATGCAGACACTACCAATAATATTATTTATGGATTTAATTGGTCTTTTTTATTTTTTGATAATCTTAAAATATATAACCAAATAGCCTTAAAATCTTTTAATTTTTCTAGCGGGGTTCAATTAGGGATTAAATGGCTTAATCCTTTAAAAACTTCTAATTCCTTTTTAAATTTTGAATGGAATTTTTCTCCCTCAGGTCTTTATTCTATGAGTCAAGGGCAAGTCAACCAAAGTTACTCTCATTTAGGGCATGAATTAGCCCATCCGCTTGGTTCAGGATTCCAAGAATTATTAATAAGAGGACAGTTTAGTTACAAAAACACCTTTTTAAGGTTTAATTACAATTATGCAAATTTCATTACAGACTATAGCGGCAATGAAATTTTTGATCCTCTAGAAAATTTACTTTTTAGTATTAAGTCTGAAAACAACAGATGGTTTTTAAATACAAATATTGGTATAATGTTAAATAAAGCAACCAAAATGGAAATTTCCATTGGTCATATTACTAGGATATACAATAGTTTAGCGGAGAATTATGTTTTTCTTTCTTGGCGAACAAATTTAAAAAACGATTATTTTGATCAATAAGTCTACATTTTGAGAGGATTACATGTATTAATATTGGGTTTTTTAAATGCCTTGCTTGTTATACTTTCCTTTTCATATATAATTAATTGTTAATCTAAAATTAAAAAAGTGAAAAAAAACATTCTAAACATTTTAGGATTATTAATAGTGGTTAATGCCTCTTCTCAACAATATATTTATGGAGATATCCAAAGTAGGTATAAAATGGAAAAATATATTTGCTTTAGTGGAGCAAATGAGCACAGCTTATCTAAGCCTTATCAAATAAATAAGAACCAAAGTAAGATTTATCAAAAAGGGATTTGGGATTATTCATCTTTTAAGGACTCTTCAAAATTTACTTTTTTGCCTTTTATCTCTTTACAAGAATCACCCGTATTTTCTTTTAGCTCTCCAAAAATAAATTATGCTTCCGGGATACAGTTAAATTATTTGAGTTCTAAATTCTTTTACCAGATTAGGGTTGGTTTTCAAGAAGGCTGTGTAAATAATAACAGGTTTTCCTACAAGAGACCATATGTTCGTTCAATTGGTTATATAGATGATACTAATTCTATGTCTTTTAGAAATCCCATTTTTCAAGGGCTTGTTGCTTACCAACTTAACAAGTATATTACCTTAAGTGCTGGAAACGAAAAAAATACTTTTGGAGATGGATATCGATCTCTTTGGCTTTCAGATTTTGCACCAGTTTACCCTTTTATCAAATTAGAATCTACATTTTGGAAAGTAAAATATATAAACCTATGGTCATTGCATGAAGATCAATATTCAAAGGGGTTTTCAAATCTTAAATGGGCTTCATCACATCTTCTGAGCTACAATGTGACTAAATGGATGAATTTAAGTGTATTTGAATCAATAGTATGGCAAAACAAAGATACCCTTATCAACAGGGGACCAGACATTAATTATTTCAATCCATTTATATTTTTTAGACCAGTAGAATTTGGTATAGGTTCAGCAGATAATGCTCTTCTTGGTGCAGGTGTAAAGTTTACAATTGGCAAACATTCTTTAATTTATTCAAGCTTTATATTAGATGAGTTCCTGCTTAGTGAAATTAGTAATAGAACAGGCTGGTGGGGAAACAAATACGGCATTCAGTATGGAATAAAGATATTTGATATTTTTAAACTAGATGGATTGTATTCTATCTTGGAATTTAACTCTGTTAGACCTTTTACTTATTCACACATAAGTTCGAAACAAAATTATGGACATAAAAATCACTCTTTAGCCCATCCATTAGAATCAAATTTTCAGGAGTTTTTAGTTTTATTGGGTTATCAAAAAAATAATTTAGATTTTTCAGTGCAGTATCATTTTCAGAAATATGGAATAGATTCTGCAAATATTAATTTTGGAGGAAATATGTTTGAGCCTTATATTAATAGATATGGGAACTATAACCAGAATATTGGACAGGGTAATTTAGTAAATCAGCATTTATTCATTGTACAATTTTCTTACATGATTTCTGCTCTTACCAATACCAAAGTTTTTTTTAGATTAAACAGTTTGAATTCTAAAGACATAAATAGTGTCGCCAATAATAATCAAGTCTTTAATATTGGTATTTCGTCAAGGTTGTGGCAATATCAACAAGATTATTGATTGAATCGTTGAACATATCCTGTAATTAATAAGAAATTGTACTAATTTCGCGATAAATTAATTATAGTTTGGAAACCATTTCAAAATTGTCTTTCAATTTAAAGATAAGAGGCTTCATAGCGCTTTTAAAACTTAGGCTATCTAGCTTAGTTGTAATGTCAGCTTTTTTTGGGTTTTTATTAGCAGATGGAGACTTGTCTTCCTATGTTTTTTTGAATTTAATTTTAGGAGGGATTCTAATCACTGGCTCATCAAATGGGTTTAATCAAATTATAGAATATAAAACTGACAAATTAATGTCTAGAACATCTAACAGACCACTTCCAACGAAAGTTTTAAGTATCACAGAAGCTTTGTCATTCTGTATTATTACTGGATTTTTGGGGTTATATCTTCTTGCTAGTATTAATTCTAGCTCATTTATTTTAGGACTATTAGCGATGATTATTTACACTGTTATTTATACGCCTTTAAAAAAAATAACACCATTTGCAGTTTTTATCGGAGCAATTCCAGGAAGTATTCCGCCTTTACTTGGTTATGTTGCAGAAAAGGAAAATTTCGGGTTAGAAGCTGGTATTTTATTTGTAGTTCAATTTTTTTGGCAATTTCCTCATTTTTGGGCTCTGGCCTGGAAATTAGATGACGATTATAAAAAAGCAGGATTCAGATTGCTCCCTAGTGGAGATAGAAATCAAAAAAGTGCATTTCAAATAATGTTGTATTCGGCATTTTTAGTTCCAGTTTCTATGTTGCCTTGGGCTTCGGAGATGACAGGAACTTGGTCAATGTGGGCTGCAGTTGTTATTAGTCTCATAATGTATTATCCATCAGTTAAACTTTATTTTACGTTAGATAAAAAGTATGCTACACAATTGATGTTTATGTCTTTCTTATATCTTCCAATTTTATTTACAATGTATTGTTTTAATCAAATATAATTTTTCTATATGCAACAATTTAGTTCCAATAAACAAAGAGAAAAGGTTTACATAGCAATAGTAATTGTAGGACTAATTGCTAGTCTTATGCTTTTTGCTGGCCTTTCAAGTGCGGTTTTAGTTAGGAAAATGGACAAGTTTTGGGTTAATATTAATCTTCCTTTTGCATTTAAAATTAGTACTATTTTAATTTTAATAAGTAGTATATTTATTTATTATGCTGTTAAAAAGGCAAAAAAGTCTGACAAGAAAAGTACCGTTTACTTACTTATTTTATCTCTTGTTTTTTCATTGGCATTTGGAGTTTTTCAATTTATAGGTTGGAGTAAATATTACAGCCAAGGAAATGCGATTAAGTCCTTTATCACCTTCGTATATGGACAATATGGACAATCTTATATAGTCTATAATGGCGAAACCCCAATTGAGTATGATGGAGAGAATTATATTTTAAATGGGGAGGAAATGCAGACTAATTCTGTTGACGAATTAAAAACTTTTCTAAGACAAATCTGCGGATACGGAACTAGTTTCCAAGGTTCGAATTTAAAATTATCAAACTACAATAGTCCATATTCAATTTTTGATATTAACAAGAATTCCAAACTAGAAATGTCCAGTTCAGGTCTTACAATTAATAATTCTCCACTTTCAGAGGGACAAAAAGACGAATTATTTAAATTTTCTTTTGGTGTTTGTAACGACCAACCTTTTTTCATGCTTAAAGGCAAGTATGGGGAAGATTTTTCGATTGCTCTAAACGGAGAGGATTTAATCTATAATAAGAAGAAGTTGTATTTCCCAGCAAAAGAGCTATCCGATAAAGAAAAAAACGCAATTAGTCAAAAAGTTTACCAATCTGGTAATGAATATAATGTTCAAAATGGTCTGGTATATTTAGAGGACAATGTGGTGTCGGATTTTGAAGGGTATTTTCAACTAAAACCCGGAATAAATATTCATATCAGTAATGATTTTTGGGAAAGAACAAAAGAAGAATTGAATGCCAACCAGTACGCTGAGTTTTATCAAACTTCTAATGTTTCTAGTAGTTTTGTTTGGGTGCTTACTTTTATTCATTTTTTACATTTAATAATGTCAATTTCTGGAATTATGGTGGTTAGTTTTAGAGCAAACAAAGGATATTATAGTTCTGAAAATACCTCAGGCCTTAAAGCGATTGAAGTTTTTTGGCATTTTGTAGGACTTTTATGGCTTTACTTATATGTTTTTTTAGAATATATTAATTAAACTTGCATTGTTAATTTCAAAAAATGGCTGGACAATCGGAAAATATTAGTAGATCGGAACTTTGGGGAGGCAACGGATCTCCTTTTAGAATTTCCTATGGCAAGCAATGGATGTGGATGTTTTTGGTTTCTGATGCCTTGACATTTGGTGGTCTTTTAACAGCTTATGGTTTTGCAAGGCATCAAGCTCCTTCCTGGCCAATTGGTGAGGAAACTTTTAATGCTATGCCATTTTTAGGCAATGGTTATCCACTACTATATGTTGCTTTAATGACCTTTATATTAATTGTAAGTTCTGTTACAATGGTTTTAGCTGTTGAAGCTGGACACAGGTTAGATAAAAAAGGCGTTGTTAAATGGTTGTTACTGACAGTTGTAGGTGGTTTATTTTTTGTAGGTTCTCAAGGTTGGGAATGGTATCATTTCATTCATGGGACCCATTATGGATCTATTCTTACACCAGAAGGATGGGCAGTTGTAGACTATAACACTGCAAACGAATTAATATTAAGAATGGGAAGAGGATTGACAGTGACTGGTGCAGAAGCGAAAGCATTATTTGATGGTGCTACTGCAACAATGCAGGGAGCCAATTTAATAGAAAATGAATATGCTCCATTAGTTCCTCAGTATGCCAATTTTTTCTTTTTCATTACAGGGTTTCATGGGTTTCATGTTTTTTCGGGAGTTGTGTTTAATTTTATAATCCTAGTTAATGTTATAAGAGGAGTTTATGACAAAAGAGGTCATTATGAAATGGTAGAGAAAGTTGGACTTTATTGGCATTTTGTTGATTTAGTATGGGTTTTTGTTTTTACATTTTTCTATTTACTGTAATCTTTAATCAATGGAAAGAGACGATTTAATACAAGATAATAATTACTCTGTTTCGGCTAACCATGACGAAGCACATGGAGTAGCCATAAGAAAAAAAATATGGAAAGTAACAGGAATACTTACGCTCATAACAGTAATTGAAGTCTTAATTGGTGCTTTTATTAAACAATACGATGCTGCTGGCGAAGACAATTTTCTTTGGCCATATGTCAAAATTGGTTTCCTAGTTTTAACTGTTGTTAAAGCAGCTTACATTGTATTAATCTTTATGCATTTAGGAGACGAAAGAAAAAGTTTTAAGTGGGTAATCCTTGCGCCTTATATTTTATTTATTGCTTACCTTATTTTTATCTGTCTAGCTGAGTCAACTTACTGGCATGAAGTTTTTCAAGGTGAGAACAGTATAAATCCTTAGTTATTTTGATTTCTCGAAGAAAAGGATTTTTAATCTTAGCTCTTATTTTTGGTGGATTTCTCTGCTCTCTTGGTTTTTTACTTTTAGGAGATACAGAATATAAACCACAGCCTGTTTTTGGCGAGTTAGATGCTCCTTTCCGTATTATTGATTTCAAAGGAGACACAATATCTTCTTGTGATTGGAATGATAAAATTATATTATACAACTTTTTATCCGTAGAATGCCCAACTGATTTTGAAAAATGCCCCTTTAGACTAGAATGGTTTAAGATTAAGATTTATAACGAATTAGTTGGTAATTCTGGATTTGATGATGTAATTGTAGTCACCTCTTTTTTGGAGTCTTCTGAGAATATTAATTACCGTATTAAAGAATTTAGAGATTTTAATAAAATTGATAGTGAAAAATGGATTATGACTGCTTCAAAATATATTCCATATTTTGACAATGAATTTACCAAAGGAAACCCTTGGAACAAAAAAGATACGCTATTTGGTTTTGATAGGGAAGCTCACTTAATGACATTATTGGTGGATAAAAACCAAAAGATAAGAGGGAAATACTTTACTTATAATTTTGGGGAAATAAGAAGAATTACCAAAGAAATAAGCTTGCTTTTAAAAGAGGAGCAAGGAAATTCAAAGTTTAAAGAATTGCCAATTTATGGAAATAAAGACTTTGATTCTTCTATTGACAAAGATACTCTTTACCATCAAATTCCTGATTGGTCTTTTGAAAACCAAAATTCTCAAATTATAACATCTGAACAATTGGATAATAAAATTAAGTTGGTAGATTTCTTTTTCACCAGTTGCCCAACTATTTGTCCTCGAATGACACTCAATATGCATAAGATACAAAGCATACTTAAAAAAAACTGTCTCACAGATATAGAATTGTTGTCCTTTACAGTTGACCCCATAAAAGACACCTCTGAAAAACTTTTAGAATATGCAAATTCTTACAATGTTGATTCTACAAATTGGAATATGTTAACCGGTGATCAAGCTACTATATACGATCTTGGAGTGAATGGATTTTTGGTGCCAAATCAAGAAGATGCATTAGCTCCTGGGGGATTTCTACATTCTGAAAAACTAATCCTACTAGACCAGTTTAATAGAATAAGAGGCTATTACGATGGAACTGATTCTTTAAATATTCCAATTATTGTTCAGCACATCCAGTCACTTCTTTAAATTGTTTAGTCAATTTTTATTTTTAAATATTTTTAATTTAATTTTAATGAAAATTAAATCATGAATTTTCCTGTTGCATCCTTAACAAAAAATGATAAAAAAGCAAATATTTTTATTTTAAGTGTTTCTGCTGTTGTCTTTCTTGCTGTAGTAGTTTTACATGAACTTAATTTGAAAATAGAAGTAGATTTTGATCCTCACATTTTTGCCAAGTTTAATGCGATAATTAATGGTACTGTTTCCTTTCTATTAGTCTCGGGATTATTTTTTGTAAAGTCTAAAAAGTACCATCTTCATAAAAGGGTTATGAACCTCTCTATTATATTATCTGTTTTGTTTTTGTTGTCTTACATCGCACATCATCTATTAGCAGAAAGTACAGTTTTTAGAGGTGAAGGAAGTATTGAATCTATTTATTATTTTATTCTTGTAACTCATATAATTTTAGCTGGATTATCCCTACCATTTATTTTATATACTGCATATAGGGCTTCAATTGCAGAGTTCGGAAAACATAAAAAATTAGCTAGATATGTTTATCCAGTATGGTTGTATGTTGCTATAACTGGAGTTATCGTATATTTTTTAATATCTCCATACTACGTATGAAAGTAGTTTATAAGTTTATATTACTCTTTGCATTGATAATTTTTCAATTACAATCTTTTGCTCAAGGTTGTTCAACTTGTAGGGCTCAAATAATAAGTAGTACTAAAGATGATTTAACTATTGGAAATGGACTCAATACTGGTATTCTTTTTTTAATGATTGTTCCATATATTATTCTTTTTTTCCTTTTTAGAAAAAATATTTTTAATATTTATAAGTCTTTTAAACCAAATTGAGTTTTTTTATTGGTTTTGAATACTTATAATTATATTTGTAGAATAGTTCTTTTATTACTTATCAAGAAAGGTGGAGGGAAAAGGCCCTTTGAAACCTTAGCAACCCCAAAATAGGAAGGTGCTAATTCCAGATTTAAATATCAAGATAAGAGATAAATTTTTAACGAATTTTAATCTCTTTCCTAGGAAAGAGATTTTTTTTTGACCAAAAATGAGTATAACAGACATAGCCAAAAAGAGAATTTTAATTTTAGATGGTGCCATGGGGACCATGATTCAGCGTTATACTTTAGAGGAAGCTGATTTTAGAAAAGGATGGTTTGAAGATCATTCAAGTCCTTTAAAAGGTAATAATGATTTATTAAGTTTAACCAGACCTGATATTATCAAAGAAATCCATTCTGCATATTTTAAAGCTGGCGCCGATATTGTAGAAACCAATACATTTTCTGGAACTAAAATTGCTCAACTTGATTATGGATTACAAGATTATGCTTACGATATAAATTTTCAAAGTGCAAAAATAGCTTGCGAAGTAGCAAATGAATTTACAATTAAAGAACCCAATAAACCTAGATTTGTTGCTGGTTCAATAGGTCCTACTAATAGAACTGCATCTATTTCTCCTGATGTAAATGACCCAAGTTTTAGAAATACATCTTTTGATGAGCTGAATGAAGCTTATCAAGAACAAATAAATGGATTAATTGACGGTGGTGTTCATATATTGCTTATTGAAACTGTTTTCGACACATTAAATGCTAAGGCAGCTTTATTTGCAGTAAATCATGTTTTTGAGTCAAGAGCTATTAAATTACCTGTAATGGTTTCGGGAACTATTACAGACGCTAGCGGAAGGACTTTAACTGGACAGACTAGTGAAGCATTTTTAATATCTATGTCTCATTTTCCATTATTTAGTATTGGATTAAATTGTGCTTTAGGCGCTGCAGATATGCACCCATATTTAAAAACTTTGGCTAAAAAAGCTTCTTTTTTAATTAGTGCTCACCCAAATGCTGGGTTGCCCAACGAATTTGGAGAATATGATGAAACCCCAGAAAAAATGGTGGATCAAATAGAGTTCTTTTTAAAAGATGACTTAATAAATATTATCGGTGGTTGTTGCGGAACAACTCCAGATCATATTAAAGCAATTGCAGAACTGGCCTCTAAATATTCCCCAAGAAATCAATTTTAGGTATGAGTATTTTAAAAGAATTTAAGGGTAAGTACAAATATAAATGGGACGAACTTCCATTTATGAAACTTAGTGGATTGGAACCCTTAGTTTTTTCGCCAGAAACTAATTTTATAAATGTTGGTGAAAGAACTAATGTTACTGGGTCTAAAAAATTTCTTCGATTAATAAAGGAAGAGAAATTTGAAGAAGCAATTGATGTTGCTAGAGAGCAAGTGGAAGGTGGAGCCCAAATTATCGACGTTAACATGGATGAAGGGATGTTGGATGGAGAAGCCTCTATGAAAAGGTTTTTAAATCTTATGGCAGCTGAGCCAGATATTTCTAGAATTCCTGTGATGATAGATTCTTCAAAGTGGACTATTATTGAAGCTGGGCTAAAATGTGTTCAAGGAAAAGGAGTAGTTAATTCTATATCATTAAAAGAAGGCGAAAATCAATTCATAACACAAGGAAAATTAATAAAACAATATGGAGCTGCTGTTATTGTAATGGCATTTGACGAAAATGGACAAGCTGATTCTTATGAGAGGAGGATAGAAATCTGTCGAAGATCTTACAATATTTTAGTAAATGAGGTTGGATTCCTTCCACAAGATATTATTTTCGATCCTAACGTATTCCCTGTTGCAACAGGAATGAAAGAACATGAAAATAATGCAGTAGATTTTTTTAAAGCTACAAGATGGATAAGAGAAAACTTACCTGGAGCTCATGTAAGCGGAGGAGTGAGTAATGTTTCTTTCTCTTTTAGAGGAAATAATACTGTAAGAGAAGCCATGCATTCTGCATTTCTTTACCATGCTATAAATGAAGGAATGGATATGGGAATTGTAAATCCATCAATGTTGGAAGTTTACGATGAAATTCCTAAGGATTTGCTAAAAAAGGTGGAGGATGTTCTACTTAATAGGTCAGCAAATGCAACAGAATCGCTACTAGATTTTGCTCAAAATGTAAAAGGGTCTGCTAAGCAAGAACAAAAAACAGCAGAATGGAGACTTAATGAAGTAGAAGAAAGACTAGAATATGCACTAATAAAAGGAATCACTGAATACATAGAGCTGGATGTGGAAGAAATTAGACAAAAAGTCGCTAAGCCACTAGAAGTTATAGAAGGGCCATTAATGAATGGAATGAATACGGTAGGAGATCTTTTTGGAGAAGGTAAAATGTTTTTACCTCAAGTAGTTAAATCTGCAAGAGTAATGAAAAAAGCGGTGGCTTATTTAACTCCTTATATAGAAAAAGAAAAAGGTGGTGAGAAAACAAGCAAAGGCAAAATTTTAATGGCTACCGTTAAAGGAGATGTCCACGATATAGGAAAAAATATAGTAGGTGTTGTTTTAGGTTGTAACCATTACGATGTTATAGACTTAGGGGTAATGGTTCCTTCAAAGAAAATAATTGAAGAAGCTAAAAAACACAATGTTGATATTATTGGTCTGAGCGGATTAATCACGCCCTCTTTAGATGAAATGATAGATGTTGCAAGAGAAATGGAAAAAAATAATGTCCATATTCCACTATTAATTGGTGGAGCTACAACTTCAAGAGTTCATACTGCTGTTAAAATAGAGAAAGAGTTGCCATCAAGTTCTACAATTCATGTCTTGGATGCTTCGAGATCAGTTCCTGTAGCAGGAAAATTATTAGGAAATACTAAAGTAGATTATTTGAATGAGATTCGTTCTGAGTATGAAAAACTAAGAACTTATCATTTCAATAAAAAAAATCAAAAATCTTATCTAACTATTAAAGAAGCTAGAACAAATAAGTTTCCTGTTGATTGGAAGAATTTTAATTCTACAAAACCAAATCAAAGGGGGGTTTTTCATTTACATGATTTATCATCTAAAGAAATTGCATCTTTTATTGACTGGACCCCATTTTTTCAAACATGGGAACTTCATGGAAGATATCCAAGAATTCTTAAAGATGAGATAGTAGGGGAAGAAGCGAGTAAATTATTTAATGATGCTCAAGAAATGTTAAACCACGCATTAGAAAAAAATTGGCTAGAGGTAGAGGCGGTTTATGGAATTTGGGAAGCACATACTATTGATGATGATATTTTTATTTTTGATGAAAAAGATGAATTATTAGCAGTCTCTCATTGTTTGAGACAACAAACTAAAAAATCATCTAAGGCATTTAATATGTCATTATCAGATTTCATTGCCCCAAAATCTACTGGCATCAAAGATTATATTGGAGCATTTGTCGTTACAGCAGGAAAAAAAATTGATCAAATAGCCAAAAAATTTGAAGAAGATTTAGACGATTATAATTCCATAATGATTAAAGCTCTTGCTGATAGAATGGCGGAAGCAGCAGCAGAATATTTACATCAGAAAGTTAGAAAAGAATATTGGGGATATACTGAAGAACAGTTTTCAAATGAGGAATTAATAAAAGAAAAATACCAGGGAATACGACCTGCTCCAGGTTATCCAGCATGTCCAGATCATACTGAAAAAGAAACCATATTTCATCTTTTAGATGCTACCAATAAAGTAGGAGTAGAATTGACGGAATCTCTAGCAATGTATCCAGTTTCATCCGTTTCAGGGTGGTATTTTTCAAATCCAGAGTCTAAATATTTTGGGTTAGGAAAAATTAAAATGGATCAAGTGGAAGAATTAAGTACTAGGAAAAATATAGAAGTATCAGTAATGAAAAAATGGTTGTCACCTAATCTTGAAGATTGACTTTCATACTAAATACTTTTTCAAGGGCTAAACATTGACTTTCGTCACAGACCATATATTTTATAACACCGCTAATTTCAAATGAATTTGCTAGAGGCTTAATTTTTTGGTAAAAACTTGTTTTATTTTCATAATAAGCTACATTAATTCCAAACCCTTTGTCGTACTTAGTAATTGGTTTTTCTTGAAAAACTTTTCCTTTTAATAAATAGTTTTTTTGTTTTTCAAACTCCATAATAGTAGGCAATGGACCTTCGTCTGGATAAGGCACATTAACTGCATACAAGTGCCAGCTGGATTCAATTAGTGCATTAAATACAACCCCATTTTTATCCGGATAATAATTAATAGTCCATTTTACTGGAGCTTGAGAAAATGAAACTAGACAAATAAAAAGATAAATTAATAGAAAAAAAGATTTCATTTAAGAGCTCTTGTATTGCTCAAGCCCAGTTCTTAGCCACTGTAGAAAATCTTGTCTATTCCCATGGTTAAGATAATCTGCAGATCCATTGGAAAGATCTTCTCCATTTTTATCTAACATTCTGTAGTAAGGCTGAGACAATGACTTATACTTTTTAGCTTGATAAGCACTCCATTTATCTCCGATTGTGGTAACATTAATTATTTTTCCTGGAGCAATTTCTTCTTCAGAATGTTGGTCATCTGGAAGGGGTCTCTTGTCATCAACATAAAGAGAAATAATCACAACACTATCTCTTAAAATATTAAATACTCCCTCTTCTCCCCAAACTTTTTCTTCCATTTTTCTACAGTTAATACAAGCATGCCCTGTGAAATCTAAAAATGAAGGTTTATTAACACTTTTAGCATATGCTAATCCTTCTTCTAAGTCATGAAAAACAGGGAGACCTTGCGGACCAGAATGGGTATTTTCTGTAGTATTATTTTTCTGGTTATTTTTTGAATAAATTCCGATTCCACCTGGTGATTCACTATAGCTCATCGGAGGTGGAAACCCGCTAATTAATTTTAATGGAGCTCCCCACAAACCAGGGATTAAATACATTACGAAAATTAATACAGTTGTTGCTAATAATGATCTAGATACAGAAAGATGTTTGATATCTCCATCGTTTGGAAGTTTGATAAAACCAAATAAATATAGAGCAAGGACAAAAAATATTCCAATCCATATCGCAATGAATAACTCTCTTTCGAGAAAATGACCTTGCATTACTAGATCTGCATTGGAAAGAAATTTAAATGCTAATGCTAACTCTAAAAATCCTAAAAATACTTTCACGGTATTTAACCATCCGCCTGACTTTGGTAAAGAATTTAACCAACCTGGGAATGCAGCAAATAAACCAAAAGGAAGAGCAAGAGCAAGAGAAAAACCAAACATTCCTACAAAAGGACCTATCCCACCTACTGTTGCAGATTCTACAAGAAGTGTTCCAACAATAGGGCCAGTGCAAGAAAATGAGACAAGAGCAAGAGTAAATGCCATAAAGAATATTCCTAAAAAGCCTCCTTTACTTGAAGCAGAATCTGCTTTGGCAACCCAAGTATTTGGAAGATTAATATCAAATGCTCCTAAAAATGAAACAGCGAATACAATTAACAGAACAAAGAAAAATAAATTAAAGTAAATATTTGTAGAAAGGGAATTTAGAAAACTTGCACCAAATAAAGCAGTTATTATTGTCCCTAGCAATACATATATAATTATGATGCTTATTCCATAAAGTATTGCATTTCTAACACCAGATGCTTTGTCTTGAGATTGTTTGGTGAAGAAGCTAACAGTCATTGGAACCATTGGAAACACACATGGAGTAATAAGAGCTGCGAAGCCACTAAGAAAAGAAATAATAAAAATTAAAAAAATAGATTTTGAACTTGATTTATCCTCGCTATTTGAATTTTCTTCCAATACAGAAGATTCTTGTTCAACCATTATTTCGTTATCTGCTTTTTCCTCCCTATTTACGATTTTATCTAAAATAGTTTCTTTTTTATCTTGATTAGCTTTAGAAGAATTAAGCCCTATTTCATTTAGTGATTCTACATCACAACCCTTAACTTTGACTTCAAATGGGCCGTCAAAAGGGGGCAAACAGTGGTTGTCGTCGCATGTTTGGAAAGTAAAAAACCCTTTGATAACAAAATCTTTTTCAGATTTAACAAATACTTTTCTGGATATAGTGATTTTCCCTTCATGTAAGTAAAGATCTTCTTTTGCTATATCGTCATATACATGTTCAAAAACAGGTTCGTAAATAGTATCCTCACTAACAAACATTGAAGATGTATCTAAGTACAAATCAGTAGGAATTGAGAAGCTTTCCAAAGGAATATTCGCTGCGTTAATGTGCCATCCTTCTTCAATATCAATATCTGCTGTAATAGTAACTACACATTCTTCTTGAACAATATTTATTGTGTATTTGACTTTATCTTCAGGGAATTCCATCTCCTGAGAAAATAAAGTACCACTAGTTAGTAGGGTAAAACAATAAAAAAATAAGAAATTTAAATTTTTAATACTCATTCAAGACTTTTGGCAAATTTACAATGATATTCCTTGTAATCAAGAAATAGTCTAATTATATATTTTTCATTAATACGTTAGCAAGAATAAAAGGTTGTATTCATAGCTTTAAATTATCTCGATAAACAATCTTGTAAAAGAGACTACAATTATTGTCAACTTTATATACCTCATTTATTAAAATGCCTATAACCCATACAATGTCATTATTAGATTCTAATACATAAATATTTTCTTTTTCTAAAATGGAGACCTTATAGTCTATCAAAATATCGCTTACTTTTTTATTTCCCTTCATTCCAAGAGGTCGAATTTTGTCCCCATTCTTCCATTTTCGTAATTTTAAAGGAAAATTCAATTTATAAAAATTGAAAAACTCTACATTCTTATTGGATTTCTCTAAAGAAAGAGTTTTGCAAAGATGGCCAGTTAGGTAAATAGGCACTTCAATTGCTTCATTTTTATCAATGTAAAATATTTTATCATTTCTTTTATGAGTTGTCTTTATTGATAATGTCCAATTATCTCTGTCTTTAGAGATACGGTGGGTAGAGCTTTCTATAAACTTCCCAGATTGAGAATTGGTTTCCAACCAATTATTAATTTGTGAATAATTGAATCCAAATTTTTTAAAGAAATGGTACCATGCTTGTCTTGGAATATGGTTTCTGAAATTAATAAGAGTATGGTCTTTTTTTTCCTTTAAAAGTGGTTGAATAATTTCATTTACTAATTGATTTAGTAATAAATAATCTTCGTTTAAAAAATTTATAGAATTTGTCAATCCTTTTTCAAATTTTGGAAATTTGATTTTTAGTCTTTGAAATACTTCATTTCTAATAAAGTTTCTCTCGTACTTAGAAGTTAAATTACTACTGTCTGTTCCATACTTAATTTTATTTTCTTGAACATATATTAAAAGTTGAGTCTTGGTGAATTGCAATAATGGTCTTAAAATTATTCCATTTCTCTCTGGAATACCTTTTAAACTACCTATGCCATTGCCTTTTAAAGCGTTGAAAAGAAAAGTTTCATGATTGTCATTTTGGTGGTGAGCAGTGAGTATATAGTCCATGTTATTTTCTTCTGCCAAACCATTGAAAAATTTATATCTAACTTCTCTAGCTTCGTTTTGAAGATTTTTAAGTAGATTAATTTTAGCTTCTTTGTAGTAGAAATTCAATTTATTTTCCAAACAATATTGTTTGACAATGAAACTTTCTCTTTCACTTTCTTCATTTCTCAATTGGTAATTTACATGAGCTACTGAAATATTTAAGCCAGCTTTTAAACCAATATCTAACAGTGCCATTGAATCACTCCCCCCAGAAACACCAACTAAAAACTTGCTATCTGTTTTTATTTGATGTTGCTTGAAAAAAGCTAAAAAGTCTTTATTAATGTTATTAATTATTGACATGCTTTAAATAGTGCCTCTGCTTTTATTAAGGTTTCCTCGTATTCTAAGTTGGGGTCGCTATCAATAGTAATTGCACCTCCTACATGAAAAGATAATAAATGATTTGCTTTGTTGTAAATAAGTGTTCTAATTATTACGTTAAAGTCAAAATCTCCGTTGGGGTAAATAATTCCAAAAGAACCAGAATACAATCCTCTTTTTGAAACTTCATAATCCTCCATTATTTGCATTACTTTAATTTTTGGTGCCCCAGTCATAGACCCCATTGGAAAAGTAGCTTTTATAATATTAGAAATCTTTTCATTTTCAGAAATTTCGCAAGAAATAGTAGATATCATTTGATGGATATTTTTAAAAGTGTAAACTTTTCTTAGCTCTTCCATTTTAACAGTGCTTTCGAGAGCTATTTTACTTAAATCGTTTCTTACTAGATCAACAATCATATTATTCTCTGCCTGGTCTTTTAAGCTGTCTTTTAATTGTTTTTTTAAAAGCTGGTCTTTTATCGGGTCTAAATCTCTTTTTTGAGTACCCTTAATAGGGCTTGAATACAGTTTATTAGCTCTTTTCTTAATGAATAGTTCTGGACTAGCTGAAATAATATGATGTTTTTCTAAATCTGCATAAAACCCATAAGGAGGATTGGTCAAATCCATTAAATTTTCAAAAATTAATTTTGAATTTAGATGTTCAACTTTTGAAATCCATTGATAACAATAATTGGCTTCGTAAAAATCTCCTTTTTGTATATGCTCTTTAATTTTTAAAATATTCTTTAAGTATTCTTCCTTTGAAATATCAGATTTGAATTCTATTTCTTGATTAATTTTTTTTTCTTTTCCGATTAAATAATTGTTGTGAATCTCATCGGGAACAAAACAATGGATATCTGGAAATTTCATATTATCCTTATTGTTAGAAGACAAGTCTTCGATATTGTTCTTTAAATCGTAGGAGTAAAAGCAGATTATATACTCATTTTTATTATTGCTAATAAACGCATCCAATTCATCCAATAATTTTGGATTTTCAACAGTTGAGCTCCAGGATGTTTTGGTTCCCTTATAAAGTGTATTCTTGAAAAAAACCTCCAAAAGTTAAATTTTAATAAAAGATAAATTCACTATAATTTATCCTTAATAATTTTATGAAGACCTTCTGCCCAATCATCGTTATCATTAAGTGACGGAACTAGTTGAATTTCCTCTCCTCCATGTTCTTGAAAAAGCTCTAGATATTCTTCACCAATTTCTATGGTAGTTTCCAAACAGTCTGCCACAAATGCTGGAGAAAAGACCAAAACTCTTTTTTTACCTTCATTTCCAAGTTTTTCAACGGTATGGTCTGTGTATGGCTGCAGCCATGGGTCTCTTCCTAATCTAGATTGAAAACATGTAGAATAAGAACCTTCTTTTAATTTAAGTGCTTTTACAAGTAATCTAGTTGTTGCATAACAAGTAGCTTTGTAGCAATTTGCATTTAAAGAGTTTATTTCATCTTCACAAGAATGATCTGCACAAGGTTTACCATCTAAATACACTTTATCAACATGTCTCTCAGGAATCCCATGATAGGAAAACATTACGTGATCGTATTTTGGAATGTCGAATTCTTTTGCTCGATTTACAATACATTTAATAAAGTTGGGATTGTCGTAAAATTGACCAATTACAGAAACTTCTGGAATTACCCACCATTTATTAATGATTTTAAATGCTTTTTCTATGGTAGATCCTGAAGATGCAGATGCATATTGAGGATATAAAGGGAAAATATAAATTTTGTCATAATTTTCGGTTCTCATTTTCCCCAACACATTTTCCATGCTAGGATAACCATATCTCATGGCAAGTTCAACATCAAAATCTTTAGAAGCAAGTTTTTTTAATTTACTAGTGAGATTTTTTCCATAGGTTAATAATGGTGATTTACCACCACCAATTTTAAATAACTTTTTATATTCTTTGGCAGATTTTGGAGCTCTAAATGGAACTATAATTAAGTTTACTAATAACAATTGAGCAATTCTTCCAATATCAATTACTCTTGGATCGTTTAGAAATTCTCTTAGATAAACTCTTACATCTTTAACTGAAGGACTGTTAGGAGTTCCTAAGTTAAGAATTAAGACTCCAATTTTATTTTTTGTCATATTAGATGTGTAATGGTCTACTTTCTGTTGCTGCTAATGCTGCTTCTTTTACCGCTTCGCTGTAGGTTGGATGAGGATGACAAATTCGAGCAATGTCTTCTGCACTTGCTCGATATTCCATTGCTACTACTGCTTCCATAATTAAGTCTGCAGCTCTAGGAGCTATCATGTGAACACCTAGAACCTCATCTGTTGAGGCATCAGAAATTATTTTTATCAAGCCTTGAATATCCATAGAAGCTCGAGCTCTCCCAAGAGCTCTAATTGGAAACTGACCAACCTTAAAGTCTACTTCAGCCTCTTTTAATTCTTGTTCTGTTTTTCCAACTGCCGCTACTTCAGGCCATGTGTAAACTACGCCAGGAACTAAATTATAATCAATATGTGGTTTTTGATTGGCAATAAGTTCGGCCACAAAAACACCTTCTTCTTCTGCTTTGTGTGCAAGCATAGCACCTTTTACAACATCTCCAATTGCATAAACATTTTTTACAGAGGTTTGTAAATGGTCGTTGGTGATCACTCTTCCAGCTTTATCAGTTTCTACGCCAATGTTATCCAATCCTAATTTTTCGGTATATGCTTTTCTTCCGACAGCAACCAGACAATAATCTCCTTCAACAGAAATAATCTCTCCCTTTTTATTTTTCACATCTAGCTGTACTCCATTTTTAGTAGAATTTACTTTTTGAACAGCGTGGTTAAATAAAAACTTAAATCCTTCTTTTTTTAAAATTTTCATAAGTTCTTTTCCAAGAGTTTTGTCCATAGTTGGTAGCAACCCGTCTTGGAATTCAACAATCGTTACTTCAGAACCTAATCTTCCATAAACAGAACCTAGTTCAAGGCCAATAACTCCACCTCCAATTACAATTAGATGTTTGGGAACTTCTTTTAAAGAAAGAGCTTCTGTAGAGGTGATAATTCTTTTTTTATCAGGCTCCATTCCTGGAAAAAAGTTTGGTTTTGAACCAGTTGCAATTATTATATTTTCCCCAAATATTTTTTCGTTTTTTTCCCCATTTATAGAAACGGTGTTTTTATCCATAAAAGAACCCATTCCATGGTAAACTTTAATTTTATTTTTATCCATTAAATACTGAACACCGTCACAAGTTTGACTTATTACTTCCTCTTTTCTTGTCATCATTTTAGGAAGATTTACTTTAGGAGTATTAATGTCAATTCCATGCTTGTCAAAATCATGAAGTGCAGTTTTAAAATGCTCACTAGAGTCTAAAAGAGCCTTTGAAGGTATACAGCCAACATTTAAACAAGTTCCTCCAAGTGTGTTGTATTTTTCAACTAGAGCAGTTTTTAAACCTAGTTGAGCACACCTTATTGCGGATACATATCCACCAGGGCCTGAACCTATAACAACAATATCGTATTTTTCCATCATTAATTATTTGAATACTAATTTAAACATAATGGTTAAAATCAACCGTTTGTTTTACCAAGATTAATTTGAAATCCACATTTTTTAAAATAATAGTAATAAATAATTAAAAGTTCTAGTATAATAGGCTTTACAAAAGAGTTAAATTCTTGGGTTAAGGTAAACCAAAATAAAATAGTTGTAAAAATCAAAAGCAACGATAATATTAAATACCAATAAGTGAAATTATTCCAGCTTCCTTTAATTAAGCAGTAAATTAAAATAAAGTGAAAAGGAGATGCCCAAAGTAAATTAAAATTCATTTTGGTCGCATTGTGGTCAGTTCCTATCCACATGAAAACTAAAATTATTCCTAATAATCCAACTATAAATAAGTTTAAAGAGCTCCAGAATCCAAGTGCTTTTTCTAGCTTAAAGACAATTAATACTAGAGTTATTCCCAGTAAAATCCAACTATAAATTCCAATATTGCTAAGTTCATTTTTATTTTCAAAAGACTCAACCAGAGTATTTTTTGATTTAATCAGGTTTTTTTTAGCTCCATTGTTTTCAACCATGCTTTGGTCAAATATCTGTTCAACATTAAGTGGGAGAAACATAAGGTTTTCATTAATTACCAATACATCTATCTTTTTCCCTAAGACAAGGTCTATTCCCAACTTTAGCCAAGGAAAAGATTCCAAATACTTGTGAATAGTTTCTCTAAAAGTGAATTTATTAGATTTGGGAGATTGGTAAAAATTAATATTTTCATTAAATACTTTTTTTATAATATCTCTTAATCTTGAAGAGCAGTTGTCATAAAAAAATTCGTACTTATATTTCCTGTTTTCAGGCTTGTAATTCTCTTCAAGAAGTTGAATTATTTGATATTTCTCTTGGTCACTTAAGTTTAAAACTTGCTCTCTTACTCCTCTTTTAGCGCGGCGATACTCTATCATGAAATTAGACATTAATTGAATGCCCATATAATATTTTAATCGCCCTTTTGCAAAATCATATCCAAATTGAAATTGACTCTCTGAAAATTCAAATAAGCCCCAATTCACAACTAAGTCGTGGCCATTTACAGGATTTTTTATTCTTAATGCACTATGTCCAAAAAGAGAATATATTTGAGTACCTGGATCACAAGTGAGAACACTAATTTCCGTACTTTCAATATTTTCAGATAGATTTAAACTATTTGAAAATGCCCAAAAGGGAAAAAAAATTATTAGAAAAGTTATTTTAAAGATTAAAAATTTCTTTTGCATTTTTTGAAGTTATATTTCCAATTTCTTCACTGCTAATTTCGTAAATATCCGAAAGTTTATTTGCAATAATAGGAATGTAACTACTTTTATTTCTAGTCCCTCGAAATGGAGTAGGGGTTAAATATGGAGAATCTGTTTCCAAAACAATATTTTTAATATCAATATTCTTAACCACTTTGTCAAGACCACTATTTTTAAAAGTTACTACTCCTCCAATTCCTAATTTGAATCCACCATAATTTAATATTCGTTCTGCATCTTTTAAAGAACTTGAAAAACAATGAAAAATCCCTTTTAAATTTTCGTTATTTTCTTGATCTAAAACTTCAAATATTTCATTATAAGAGTCTCTTGCGTGAATAACAATAGGAAGTTTAAATTCTTTGGCCCAATTAATTTGGGTAATAAAAGCATTTCTTTGAATTTCTAAATTTGATTTGTCCCAATATAAATCAATTCCAATTTCGCCTATAGCTATTGCATTTATGGATTTAATAAAAGGTTTTAAATAATTCAAATCATCTTCATAAGAATCTTTGACATAGCAAGGGTGTAATCCAACCATTGGGTAACAGATATTCTTATAGGCTTCACAAATTTTTATAACATCTGTAATTGAACTTTTGTCAATATTTGGTAGAAGAAGTTTGTCAACGCCATTATCTACACATTCTGTAATAATTCTATTACGATCTTCATTGAAGTCTTGGAGATAGATATGGGTATGGGTGTCTATGTACACAATATTTAGTATATATTAGTAATGTTAATTTCAACCCTTATTTACATATTTCAATAGAGAAGATTGAGTAAAGATAGTTATAAGACAAAATATTTCAAGGAATTAAATTCATTAAGATTTATTGGATTCATAGGTATTTTTTTTGGACATGTTTTTTTTAGTAATAGTCCAGAAATAATTAATTCTAAATTATATGCTACTTTATTTAGTTATGGGAAAATTTTAGGATTTATTTCAATAGATTCTTTTTTTGTTCTCTCAAGTTTTTTAATTACTTGGAAAGCCTTAGAAGAAATTAAATTAACTAGCAATTTCCAGTTTAAAAATTTTCTAATAAGAAGGTCTTTAAGAATTTGGCCATTATATTTTTTAATTGTTTTTATTGGGTTTTTATTAGAATATTTTAAATCCTACTATTTTCTTGAATCAGAAAAATTACCCTCTTTATGGAATTTTATTTTATTTATTTTAAATTATGATATCATTGAGAACGGCTACAATTTTTTATTTTTTATGGTCTTTATGTGGTCTATTTCAGTGGAAGAACAATTTTATGTCTTTTGGGCAATTACCATAAAATGGTTTAATAAATATCTTTTTGGAATATCTTTCTTTATAATATTTTTATCCCTAGTTTTTAGAATTTATTTTATAAATGACTCCCTATCTTTAAATTTTCATACTGCAAGTGCACTTGGTAATTTTGGAATAGGCGCTTTAACAGCAATTTTAGCATTTAAAAATCCAAATTTTTTAAATAAACTTCAAAGTCTGAATAGAAAAACAATTTTATTTTTTTACTCAATTATTTTTATTTTTTTTATTAAAATGCCTGTTCTTCTAGAATATGATTTTTTTATTGTTATTCAAAGAGTACTATTCTCTATTTTCTTTTCTTTTATAATTTTAGAACAAACTTATTGTGATCAATCTATAGTTAAGGTTTCTAGAATTAAGTACTTTAATTTTTTCGGAAAAATATCTTATGGCTTATATTGCTACCACGGAATCATGATAACTACAGTATTACAAATTAGTGGATTCCTTAGTGAATCTTTACTAAACAGCTTGATTTTATTCCCGGTTTTTATCTTTGTTTCAACCCTTCTAATATCCCACTTCAGCTATAGACTTTATGAGTCTAAATTTTTAAATTTTAAATCTAAATTCTCTTTTTTATCATCTAATTAAATACATTTTTCCAAGGCCATTGGTAAAAGCTTTGTCTCCTTCGGAATCTCTGTGTTCAATCTCTAAATTATTTATTTCTGAAACGACTCTATATATATAAACTCCGTTTGCAACTGGATCACCAAATTCGTCTCTTCCATCCCAGAAATATTTAGTCATATTGTTACCAATCTTTATATTTTCTATATCATTTAGATGAATTTGCTTAATAAGTCGTCCATTAATATTTATTATCTGGATATCTAATTTATTAGGTATTTCAGATCCAGTCAAAGTGAAAACAAAATGTGTTTTTGTTGAAAAAGGATTTGGATAATTATAGATATTGGTAATGGAAGATTTCTGAATTACTTCAAAGTTTATTTGGTATGGCTCATCGCCACTAGAGTTCCCAGTTTTATCTTGACCTTGCACTCTTAATTTGTATATTCCATCCTGGTTAAAAACTGGATCATATTCAATTATAAATTTATTTTCATCTTCGTTAATATGCCATTCTAAATTAGCTAATGCACCATTGAAGAAGTTAATTCTGTTCCAAATTGAGGAACCTGGGTGACTAACTTCAATTTGAAAATTAGCTGTATCCATATCTTCATTTAAAATTAAAAAAGGATTTTCATCATTTAGTTCAATTACGATATGCGGGTTTGGACTTACTATATCATTATTTAAAATATGAACTCCATCAAAGGTAACGTCCAATAGAGGATTGGTATTATCTTTTAAAACAGTAAATCTTGTTTGGACTAAATTATTGAAATAAAATTGCTCATCTTGATCTTTTTCAAGATTATTTATTTTTGGGTTTGCTTTTACCCACATCAAATATTCATCGTTTAGATATTTAGTAGAAAATGCAACAGTATCTATAATTATTTCTCTTGCTTTAAGAGAATCTTGTCTATTGTAAGGAATATTAATTTGATCGTTCTCGTTCTCTAGATAGTAGCTTATTTTCAAGCTATCCATATCAAATGGCGAAATATTTTCAACTGCAACACTAAAATAAATAGAGTCTCCTTGTTGAATAGTATTGGAGTCTAAAAACCAACTTTTTTTAGGATTAATTGCTAGTTCTGGTAGCGGGTCATAGGTAATAAGCCAGTTTATTATTTGAGTCGGAGTTAATAAAGAATCATCTGAAGTTTCCATTTCCAATTGCAGATAATGAAAGGAACTATCAATTGATTGTAAGTTGATAATAGAATCTTTATTCGTAAAACTAGTGTCAATTATTAGAGTTTTGAGGCCTGAATATAAAGAGTTTAAACCATAAACTTTTAATCTTGCTGAATCAGCAGACGGACTTTCTAATGTTTTTTGTTCCCAATAAATATTTTTCCAATTGTTGGATGGGCCAATAATCCCTGACAACATTTTTCCATTTTCTAGGGAACTGGTGACCGTTGTACTAAACTCTATTAGTTGAGATGGAACAAACCCTGGAGCAATTGTATCTGATCTCACCTCAATTGCTGTATTGGGATCCCCCTTTTTACAAAAGAAAATAAAACCATCGTCTGGTTGATTAGAATTGCTAAATCCAGTTGCTCCTAAATTTTGAAAAACAGAGAATAAATTGGTTGGCCAGTTGGCATATAATGGACTATTATAAAGTAAAGTTCCACCATAGTTATTGGGGATATAACTATAAACTATAATATAATAATCATCTGGAATTTTTGTGCTTAACATACTTGCCAATGAATCTAATTGTGAAGGATTATTATTTTTAAACATAAAATACCCATGCTCCCTTGGCCTACCAATTAATGATGTATTTCCGCAGACAGAAGGATCTCCATTATACTGACCAAAACAATTATTAGGATTAAGTATACTTGGAGGCGAAGTAGAATTATCGATAAAGGGAGTTTTCCAGAAGTTTAATGAATTAGGATCTACTACTCCAACCATAATTGCTGGAGAGGTATGTCCTCCGTAATCAGCAATCTCACCACTAACTTCCCAATAAGTACCTGTCCATTCTGAACCGAGAGCAACATGTTGAATATAATTTTTACATGTTATACTTTTAAGTGTTGGAGTGAAATTATAAATATTACTTAAAGTATCTAGCACAATATTTAAATATTCATTTTCTTTAAATTGATCGATGTGGGATTGGCTCCAGCCCCATTTTTTAGGGATGTATTGAAATGACCTTACTTTCCAATCAATTACAGAACTATCAGGTCTAGATCGCCAGTAATATACAATACTATCCTCAAAATATAATGAATCACCTAACGCTGTAATACTATTATTCCAATCTTCAGGAATCGCTTCGATAACCCCTCCACTAGAAATAATAGATTGATTTTTTAAAAATGGGGAATTAAATTTTCTAGTGGTGTCTATCTCAAAATAATAAGTATTTGTAGCCTCCAAAGGATTAATTGTTGAAACTCTTAGTGTGTCACTTGGATTTCCAACAATGCTTAAATCATATGGCCAAACTGGAATTATTGAATTTGATGAAATATTCATTAAATATTGAATTCTATTATTTCCGTTTTCGTCGAAAGCTTCCTGAACTGTAGAAATTGGTAAGTCAATAGAAATTGTGAAAATATTCTGTCCAATACTAATTTCAGGCTTGTTAATAACATTAAAAGTAACAGTGTCCTCATTTAATATTCCAGGAATAAATTTCGAGTAAATAGTATCCGTTCCATCAGGAAATTCTTGTTTTAGTTCTACAAAAATAGAATCTCTAAAAGCTCTTCCCAGATTATATGCTTTGAACTTAATATCAAAATTTGATTTTGAAAGGTCTATAAAACTTGGCTCAGTCCATACATCCTGACTTGAGAGTACTAATTCAGGTAATTGATGGGAATTAACTTTTACAGCTGGATCTCCCTGTAAAGACATGCCATTATAATTACTTTCATGTTTAGGCCCCCATACTAAAGATGAATTTAGATCTAGAGAATCTATAGTCATAACCATTTGTTGTCCTATGGATTTATTATAGCCATATTTTCCAATCATTTTGTATAATTTTTTAGTATAAAAATTAATGTAAGGAGTGAAGCCTTGTTTTACTGTAGAAATAAATCCAATTGCACCACTGTTTGCAGGTCGAATAATTTGTTCAGAAAAGCTGTTAGTATCCGGATTATGTACATCACCAGTATAGCAACCTAATCCAATTACAACTGGATACTTTCCTTGATTATTCCAGTTCTCTGGTTGGTCAATATTTTGACTAAATCCGTACCCAGCAGATGAATGTCCAAAAAAAGTCATAAGTGAAATACCTTCTGCTAAATAATTTTGAACGATCTGAAATTCTAAAGGATTTATTATTGAGCTAAAAGGATCTTTCCCAAACTTTTTAACTTTTGCCCCAAATAGGGTATCTTCAATTATATTTTGGAATTGCGTAAGATAATTGTTCATATAGGCTTGTTCTGAGCTATCGCTTCCACCTGAAAAATGAGCTATATTTTTTTGCCATTTTTTGTTTTCTATTGAATAATTATTTCCTTGTTGAGATTCTAGTTCTGTTACTTTATTTAAATAGTTTAATACAGATGTATTGCTAGTAACACTTAGTCTTCCTATTGGAAGGGAGAATCCTTTTTTATTATTTTCTAAACCAACAGCAAAATGGTTGTCTGAACTTGGGTATCCCCAAGATGGAACCAAGTTTAATCTATAAGACGTAGAGTCATTTCTTGACCCAGGTGTTACTTCGTTATTGAATCTTACAGATTTTCCCACTAAAAAAACATGTGAAGGCCAAGTCGGCCATTTAATCATACTAAATTTTAAAAATCTTTTAATTGATAATGGGTGTTTAAATATTCCTGCTGAAAATTGATGGTATAATTCTTCAATATCTACAACTAACGTATCTACACTAGATGCTCTATATGCAGCATAGCTTCTAGATGAAGAAAGTAGGCTTTTATTAGTAATTATAACAAATGCACTGTCAATTTGAAGAGAATTAAAATCATTAAAATAACCTAGGCTATTTACAGGATAAATGTTATTTATATAATTAATATTTGAATCTGTTGATAAATAGCAGATTGTAGAATCATTTTGAGTAATTGGAATTACAGCTTCTAATGTAGAATTATTTGCAATTAAAGGAACTAATTTGTGAACATCATCCAAAATATATAGGATTGGAGCCCCTAGTGCATTTAAACTGTTGGAAATACTAAGTCTTTGTTTTTGATTAAATGAAAATGGTACTCCAAAATGTAATTTTTCGTAAGAAGAAAAATCTGTACTATGTGGATAAGACAAACTAATTGAAGCTATGTTTTGGTAATCTGTTCCTTGTCCTATATCTGAAATCTCATGTCTGAAATCAGTTGTATTGGATAGCATATTGCTACTAAAACTATAATTTACATGAAGGCTTTGGTAATCAAAATAAGACGAATCAAAAATAAGATTATTATTAATAAACAATTTTGTATTATGGTTATTTCCGATAGAGTTAGTGGTCGATGAATTTGCAGAAAAAAGATTTATTTGCCCAAATGCATTTGGGCCACTTCCGATTCCATGTAATGAACTTATTTGTTCAATATTTGAACTGTTTTTTTGTAAAGTAGCTCCAGCCCATCCTTCCGCTTTTACATACTTTGGACTCGAAATACCTCCAATTTGATAACCTGCTAAATAATTTGAACTAAATTTTAAAACTTGTGTTTTCCAACAATAATTTAATGGGGAATAAATGTTATAATTAGTATCTGTTTCTATAATAGTTCTCTTATTATTTGAACTATTATTCCATGAAAAATAATATCTAATTGTATCGTTGAATAGACTGTAATAGTTGTCAGTTAGAAAATGGGCAGAATCATAGACTAAAGAATCTAGCCATCCGTCGTTTTTTTTAGCATAGAACTCAATATATTCTAAAGAGTCTAAAAACCCATTATTATTATTGTCATTAACAAGTATAGAAACTTCATTTTCTTTTCCAAAAACTTGGAATTTACTATGAGGAATATTACTAATATTCACTCCATAGTTAATTAAATGACTGCTAATGGTTTCGAAATCCAGTCTGTATAACCCAGTTTCAACAATTGGGAAATGGAAGTATTGCTGATTATAATTTATCCACTCGTTTCCAAAAGATTGTGAAAAACTACTAAAATGAAGTAGTAAAAAAATAAATAAAAAGACAATTTTTTTCTTTAATATTTTCAATTTATTTTTGGATTTAAGTTGAATTTCAAAGAGAAAATATTACTGTATTCAGCAATTGAAACATCACCAATATCTGTTAAAGCATATTCAATTTCAACTCCTTTAATATTAATTCCAATTCCTAAATTTGGCTGAATGGTGTAAATCATTTTTCCGGTTAAATCCGGTGTTTTTTGAATATTACCAATTCCTCCTCTTATGAAAACAATATCTTTTATATTAAACTCACTACCTATGTGAGGGTCGATGGAAAAAGGATTTCCAGAGATCAATACGTTTCTTTTTCCATCAGTTGTTATATCTGCATTAAATTCTATTAATAAATGAACATTTTTTTCAAATTCATAATTTTTACTTAATCCAATAATTAATCTTGGCAAAGTCAGTTCTAGACCATTTTCCGGTATTTCGTTGCCAGTTGAATTAAAGGTCTTAATCATTTCGTTGGACAACTGGTATCTCCATACATTGAAGGTGGATGTGATGTCTTTGGCAACTACAGCAACAGCCCAGTCATTTTTAATATATGTAGAAGAAATGTCAATTCCAAATCCCCAGGCTGACGCAAAGTCTCCAGCAGTTCTATTAATTATTTTAGCGGAACCACCGACAGAAAGGTAATCGTTTATTTTTCTCCCATAACTACCTATAAATGCCATATCTGCAGCACTGAAATAAGATATCCTGTCGTAGTTTACATTTCCTTGTGCATCAATTAGCTCTGACGTATTAGGGATGTTGTCAACTCCAAATCTTAAGAAAGAAAATCCAAAACCACTTTTTTCATCAATTTTTTTGGCAATACTTCCAAAATCATACTTTGCAATACCAGCAAAATATTCTGCATGCATTAACCCTACTTGAATATCGTTATTGATTTTAGAGAGATTTGCTGGATTCCAGAAACCAGACATAGCGCTATTGGTGCTGGTAATTACCGAGTTAGACATTGCCAAGGATCTTGCACCAACGCCAATATTAAGAAATTCATTACTATATTTCGGAGAGTTTATTTGTCCAGAAATTGAATAATTAACAAACAATATTAGAACTAGATAGTAATTTTTCACAGTTGAATTTAAATATATTTAGCTAAGTAAAAACTAAATATTGGTTTTTTGTCTATGTAAAACGAAGTTTACACTAATTTAGTTCATATATATGAAAAAAAATATTCCCAATATAATTACTTCAATGAATCTACTGTTAGGATGGACTTCAATTTATTTTGCATACTTGGCAGAAATTGAATTGGCTATTGGAGCCATCCTCTTAGCTTCAGTCTTTGATTATTTTGACGGATTTGCGGCTAGAAAATTAAATGTTCAATCTGCTTTAGGCACTCAATTAGATTCTTTTGCAGATTTAGTAACTTTTGGTATTGCACCCGCTGTTATTGTTTATTTTGTGAGCAACTTGTCTTTGTTTTTTGTTGAAAAAGACATAGATTTTTGGCTTTTTATTTTTCTTGGTCTTATTCCACTGCTTGGAGCAATTCGACTGGCTAGATTTAATACTGTAATAGAAGAAAGTTCTTTTTTTATAGGTCTTCCAATTCCTGCTTTTGCATTAATTACTGTTAGTTTGACCTGGACTTATCTTGAGTATAGCAGCTGGATAGTAAATGTTGCTAATTATCAAGTTTTCTTGCCCTTAACCATTCTTTTAATCAGCTTTCTAATGGTAAGTAAATGGAAGTTTATATCCTTGAAAATAAAGAATTTAAATTTTAAGTCAAACAAGTTTATTTATTTCTGGGTAATTTCATCTTTAATTTGTTTTGTTCTATTAATAATATTTGGAAATACCTTTCTTATTCTTCCTATTGTTCTATTTTTGTATTTATTGTTTTCATTAATTAATAATTTTGTATCATGAGATTTAAAGCCAGTATTGATATTATGCCACTTGAAGCACTACTAGATCCACAAGGCAAGGCAGTTACACAAAGTATGGACAATTTAAGTCTTACTGAAATCAGTAATGTTAGAATTGGAAAACATATCACACTTTACGTGGAAACTAGCGATGAGAATTCTGCAAAAAAAATTGTTGAGGATGCCTGTAAAAAGC
>Ga0209406_1000175_pt1 | contig 56971 bp, 51 predicted proteins | sample COGITO_mtgs_1204_FD_184808 | JGI IMG/M metagenome (GOLD analysis project Ga0209406, IMG submission 184808) | Pelagic marine microbial communities from North Sea - COGITO_mtgs_120426 (SPAdes) (version 2) | ecosystem: Environmental > Aquatic > Marine > Epipelagic ... | reverse complement strand
TGAATTCCGACATTAAAAATATGCACTTTTTCAAAAGCAGTAGATATATGTTCGATCTCCGTTGCAAGAAAAGATTCCTTTTTTCCAAACGGAAAATAATGGGTTAATAAAATAATATCTTTTTTCATTCTGATAAGATATTTTGATCTAACTGAGACTTATAAGTGCTGATGAGTTTCTGGCAATATTTTGAAATATCATATTCTTCTACAAAGTTACTGGCATTCCGAATTATTCTATCTCGATTAATTTTATTCTGATATACTTCTATTATTTTTTTTGCAAAATATTCGGGATTTTCCTCTTGCAACAAATATCCATTTATATTATCGGTAATAATATCTTTATTCCCTAACCCATTTAAACTAATTATTGGAGTTTTTGCAGCCATAGCCTCAAGTAAAACTAAGCCAAAGGGTTCGTATTTTGCAGTATGAACGTAAATATCCGCATTCCAGAGATAGGTTTGAACATCTTCAACATTTCCGTGAAAAATAAATTTACTATTTAATTTGGATTCAATGCATTTATCTCTAATTACATTTTTCAAAAGACCATCGCCTAAAAAATGTATTCGAGCATTAACTCCTAATTTTTCCAGTTCGCATGCAATATCGATTAAAAAAATTTGATTCTTCTTAGTGACAAATGAGCCAACATTTATGATATTAATTTCTTTCTCCCTTGAAGTTTCTATTATTTTTGCATCATCAGGTGGATAAAAATTTTTGATATTAATTGCATTCTTTAAAAGAAGAACATCAAATAATTTTTGATTCTGCAAAAAATATTTCTGCGAATGCTCCGAAATAGCAATAAAAGTAGTCCCACCATTTCTCTTATAATTCTTCAATAAAATATTTTTTTCATACAAGTTAACGATGGTTTTTTTCGATAAAAAATTATTCAGTTTGGGATATTGAAACTGAATCATATTATCATGACAATGACTAAACCACTTAGCATGAGGATAATAGCAAAACCTTGATATTAATTCAGATTCAAATAAATGGGTGTGTATTATATCTGGCAGAAAGTCGTTAAATATTTTTTGAAGATCTGATACATTTACCCTATTTTTCTTCCATAGAGAACATTTGAGATTAACATTTACCACATCGATATCAAATTCTTTTCTATCCAGGTCATATTGTATCTCGTCTCTTAAAAGAACTAGCTTGACCCTAACCCCTGATATCTGCGATAAATGAGAACAAATATCTATAACTAACCTTTCTGCACCACCCTTATTAAGAGAGGGTATAATTTGAATAATATTCATTATTTTTTTTCGCAAATAAAAAAAACTGAGCTGCTGAAGTTTTTACTCTTCCTTATCTTAAACCATTGAGGAAAATCAGGATAGGGATATAGAAATGGTCTGATTACTTTAGTTATTTTAAATTGCGTTTCTACTATTTTTTTCCAGTTACTTTCTCGGTAATGAATTAAATCATAAAAAATATATTTTGCTCTGGGTTTACTGTGTGATTCGATTATAAATATCTTCAGAAATCTTTTGAGGGTACCTCGCTTAAAAAACTGTCTAAAGAAATCATAGGTCTTGATGTGGGTCGTAAAAACAATTTGAGAAACTAAGCTAATAAATGCCATTGTTGCGCTTGGCATGCCAATTACAGCTACTCCAGAATCTTTTAAGACTCTATTCATTTCAATAATAGCCTGCTGTTCATCATTAACATGCTCCAAAACATGAGAACAGTATAACACATCAAATTTTTCGTTTTCAAAAGGAAGCTTTTCAGCAAATCCTTTAGTAATGTGTATTTCATCCTTTGAAAATAATTCAATGAACCTTCCAACGCCATGCGCTCCTGGATCGGGATCAACACCATTAACTTCACAATTAGAGTCGACTTTGGCTCTATACATTGCATAACCAGCTCCGCATCCAACATCTAAAAAACTTGAATTTTTTGATATGTATTTAGAAATATCATTCCATTCATTTTCACGAATAATCTTTTGATATTTTTCTACTTTTTCTTTACTTGATAAAGTAGAAAAGAAAATTTTAGTTATTATTTTTTTCACTTTTATTTTTTTTTGGAATCCCAATACTAGTCATAAGTAGATATATTTTCTCTTTAAATCTGTGATTGGGTAGTTCAATTATAGCTCTTAGCATTGAAAAAAAAGCCCTAAACGAATATCCATTTGATTTATAATATCTGTACATTCCAAAATAGCAATTGTTTATAGTTTTCGAGACCAAGTTTTTATTCAAATTAGTTTTATTACTGTTATAAATCTTTTTAAGGGTCAATTTCCTCTCTAAGTAAGCGTTATATTTTTCTGGATTCACACTATTAAAATCATGTACCCTATAAACAAGCGTATGACAATTTAACTGGATAATATCTGGGTATAAGGACGAAATCCTAACCCATAAATCAGTATCTTCTGATATTCTATAATCTGTATCAAAATGAAATTCTTTCAATATCTTTGAAGAAATAGCCATTCTACCGGTGATTATAGTATTTGTAAAAAAGAAATCAGGAGCTGATGTTAGTATCCTTTCTTCTGGCAAGTCTTCAATTTTCCCACTTTTTAATATCGACTGCCCTGTTATAAAAATTGCATTAAGATTTTCTGAACTTTTAATTGCATCATTTATTTTGAAGATGTGATATTCCCTGAATAAGTCATCGCTATCAATAAAACATATAAAATCTCCCTTAGAATTAAGTATCCCATTATTTCTAGCTGAACTTCTTTCACTATTTTCTTGATAAATGTATCTTATTCTATTATCACCATTTTTAATTTCCGCAACAACCTCTTTGGTATTATCCGTTGAGCCATCGTCAACTACAATTAATTCCCATTTATCATATGTTTGATTTATAACACTTTTTATCGTTTCGCCTATTATATACGAACGATTGTAGGTTGGAAGTATTATAGAAAAAAATAAACTTTCGGTAGATCTCATAAGTTTACTGGAACTTGTATCCATTTTTCAGGAATAATATTTACGTGCAGCATTTCGTTCCTGATTATCCTGACGCATGACTCTAAGTCTTTATTTATAAATTTGTTAGGCATAGCTTTACTGTCGTCACTTGAACCATCATCAATTAGTAAAACCTTCAAGTTACTATAGATTTGATTCATTACACTAACTATTGTTTCAGGTAACATGTGACCCCTGTTAAAAGAAGGCAAGACTATTGAAAAAATTGGATTTGACATCATTTTACTTGGAATATAAATATAGTTCTATTTGAAATAGCATAATAAATCTTCTTTACTGATTGGTCAACTTTATCAACTTGTTATATATATCTATTGATTTATTATATAATTCTTCTGAATACCTCTCTTCACATTTTCTATGATTTGAAAAACCCTCGTTTTTTATTAATTCAGAATCAACATCCAATTTAGAAATGATTTCATTGATTACAACAGAAGGAGTTTCACAATAATCTTTATAATCTATAATTACTAATTTACCCTTATCTAATATTAGTAAATAAGAATAGTAATTACACCAAATTTTCAACCAATAATCCAATGTAAACTTATCTCCTTCAATTATCTCGTCAACAGTATTAAATACAAATTGTTTTTGATTATTTCCAAATTCATGATGACCTAACCAGTTCATATATTCCTCAATAAAAGGTGACTCATTTTGCAGTTTACAGAATTTTTTGTGTTGGCTTAACAATGAATGCGCATGACTTAAAGGATCTCTAAAAAGAATTACCATTAAAAACTCATTATTGAGTTTTCTAATAGACTTATATCGTAAAATAAAATTGTTGTTTTTAGCAAGGTAGATTGAAGATTCATTTTCTCTAACAATTTGCTGATAACTTAAATAATCATCATAAACATCTTTTGAAATTTCATGTTTACTTAATGTTTTATCAAAAATATATGAGCTTTTAGCTTTAGCAATAAAAAAATGTTCCTCCAAAGCTTCAACAGTATCTAATCCAATTGATAATCCATCTTTATGGCTTCTTTCCTTAAGTTTTACTTTTTTTGGATTGTAAAACTTTCTCCAAAAAATTGGACTTAATATTAGAGGCATACTTGCATAATTAAGAGATTTTAATTCCTTTATTTCAGATAATGATGTCATCAAACTTGTCGTTCCAGACCTTGCAAGACCAGAGATAATTATAAAATCCTTTCTTTTAGACACACCTCTTCTGTTAATTTTTTTCACATCCCTATTGAAGAGTTTTAACGATAGATTATTATTATCTAGAATTAATCTATGGAAGAGCTGAGCTAAGGTTGAGTAGCCAGAGTTATCTTTCTTACTCGGAATTAAGAAGGGGATTGTTGCGCCTACTGAAATACTGATTATAAAAAAAAACGATGACAAATCAATTTGATCGTATTTTATCCTTAGAATTAGGGCATATATGTATATGGCAACACATATAATTAATATTGAAGTAATAATTAATCCTAATACTTTTAATAAGTTAACTAGTAACTTGTTCGTCTTGCCTTGGACTAAATCAATTTTTTCATCCTCTTCATCTTTAGATAAAATTTCATTTAATAAACTAAGGCTATTTTCAGCTAATCGATGAAAAACCCTATAATTTATTTTCAGGAATAAAAATGAAAGAAAAAAACTAAATGCAACTATGACATAGTATGCAACAGTCATTTTTTATTTTTAAATCGTTTTTTGAACTTTAACCAAATAATATAAGCAAAGCTAAAGAGTACTAATCCTCCAATGATAAAAATCAAGATTAATGACCCTAATCCAAGTCCTGGTCCTATGTATAGTAATGTATTCATTTTCTTTTTTATTCAATTATTCTTATCCAGTTTGGTAAATGATGATAACCCTCGATATGTGAACCAAGTACATTTTTATAAATAACCGTATTGTCTTTAATAATCCAAAGAACTCCACTGTTTTGTTCCTCAATAAATGTCTTGTTTTGATCAAACACTTGATGCAGACCTTCAGTCCCTGTAAATATACTATAAGCATTAAATAGTGAATCGTAAAGTGGTGTAAACACATTAGATATGGTATTATAACTAAGGATACTTGAATTAGATAGATCAACATTAATCGGTGATTCACTATTCTTTTTTTGTAAGTCGTCAAATACACCAATAATTACATTATTATTGAATATAGAAATGATACTATCGTTTAATATATCAACATCATGCTGTCCACTAAATGGCCCTTCAATTAAATTAAGGACTTCGTTCGAAGAGGGGCGATAATGAATTATTAGAGATAAGTGTCTAATACTGACGTATAGGTCACCTATTTGGGCGGTAGCAGAGTTTTCTAATACTGGCTCAATATCATTTGTATGATAAGGATCCTGTAGATTATGAGTTTTCTTTAAAAGATTTAATAAATTATTTTCTTTAAAAATTTCTGTTAATGATTTTTCGAATAATATTTCCCCATTGTTTTCATCAATTTGAACAATTAAGTTATCAAGGAAAGGATGCGCACCTTCACCACTGTTAAATACTGCATCAAAATTAATAGCATCGTCGTCGCCTTTTTTAAATGCACACATCCATAGACTACCATTTTCACCAATATTTAATGAATGATGAGCAATAATCCCTGATTGTTCCCATAGAAGTTTTCCTAAAGAGTCAATTTTCTTTAAACCTGAATATCCTGTAATACTATAGCACAAACTTTTGTTGTTTAGCAAAATTGGATTTAGAACTCTATGGTGTTCTTCAAATGAATTGGGTAAAATCCACTCGAATAAAGTCTTGTCATTTCTAAAGTTTAAAAGCTTTACACTTCTACCGTTTAAATCATTAGTGTAAGAGATTAATGCAAGCACATCCTCTTTTAACTCATTAATTGGTTTAAAATTATCAGGTGTTTTAAGAAATGTTTTAGGAACGTCATTAATAGCTGATACAGCTTCTTTAAAGTATCCAGGCACACTAGAAAAGACTCGAATAGGCTCAGTTAAAAAACCATATCTTGTTCCCCCTTGACTCACATGCTGTATTACTGAAGCAAACAATGATAAACAAAACAATGTGATTATTGCTTTAGCAAATATTTTAATGACTCTCTCCATAATTATATATGAATTTTATTCCAACCATTTGGTATAATATTTACGGGGTATTCTTTTTTAACCTTGAAACCCAAAAAATAATTAGGAACAAATATAGTTTTATTTTCTGTATCATTTAACCATGCACCCCACCAACTAAAAGTACTGCAAGATAAGACACAGGTTTTTGCATTCATAATAAATTGCAAATCAATAATCATATTATTATCAGAGAAATAAGCATTCTCTACATATGAAAATTCTGATTTTATAGTATCAATATCATCGGATAGAAAAACGATTTTACTTCCTTTTATTTCTTCAGATCGTATTAAATGATGATAGTAGGAAAATGGTAAACTTAAGTCAGGTCCATCCAGATAATCAGGACCAAAAGTTTTGTAATCTTTTAGACGAATATGGACTATTGTATAGGGCATATCTCCGCAATTTAAACCTCTAACTTTTTTAAACTCTTCAATGAATTGTGACTTGACTTTAAATCGTGATTTAATGTTGTCATCGTTATCATAAAAATACTTTTCGCCTTGAAAATAGCCATAATACCAAACATCTTTATGTTTTTCATTTAACAGCGTGGATGAGCAATCAATCCTGTTATCTTGAAGATGTTGGAAGCTGAATTTCTTAAAAATATTTTTAATTCTAAAAGCAAGCCACTTTAGTGAATTCAGTCTGTAATCTTCTTTAGATAACTCAAAATAGTTGAGGTCGCCCAATTCACTTAAACAATAGGATTGATTTGTTTTCTTAGCCAATGAGTGAGCACAGGCGTATATAAACATCTGATTACCTAGCTGGCAGTGGGAGTGAAATGCAAGCATTTAGAAATTATTTAGTGGCTTCAAGGTTTAAACTTATTTCAAATTCTACATCATTAATTATACACTTCTTTGATGCCCAATCATCAAATGTATAATACTTAGCCGTAGATGGATCCCATTCATTAGTTGAATTAAAGCCTTGATTAAGTAGTTTTTCTTGTAAATATTTTTTATTAAAAACAGAATAGTGGAAATTATATTTATAGTCTTGCCCTCCCAATAACATATTTTTTATGGTATTAATATCATTATCATTTTTATTATATATATTAATAATATTATCAAAATCAGGTACTGATATTCGTAAAACGCCATTAGGCTTTAGGACTCGGAAGAATTCTTTAAAAACAACATCAAGGTCAAAGTATTTTACATGCTCCATTATATGACACACATAAATTAAATCTACTGAGTTGTCTTTAAACTTATTTAATTTATGAATTCTCTTAGAAACTATATGAACATTCGGTAAAGGTCTTGCATCAATATTTATATATCTTTCATCATGTTGATTTCCATTTCCTATATGGATTAAAACTTTTTCATATTTTGGAAATTTGGGCTTCTTAAATAGCCAAATCACATATCCAACTATAAATTTTATTAGCTCTTTTATTTTATGTTTCATATAAATTAATTAATAATCTCATTTAGATAAGATTCTATCTGATTTGTAAATATCTCTAAATTATAATTAGCAGTAGTATGTTTTAATACATTATTCTGCTTTTTGTTTAGTTGAACATTATCTAATTGACTAACATTTAGAATATTTTCTTCAATAGTTTCGTATTTGTAGTCATCAAGTAAATATCCAATTGAATTATCAATGTCAATTCCACATTCTTTGGTTATAATTGGAATTAATCCATGGTTCATGCATGTTAGTGCGCCTGATGCCATGCCTTCTGAACAAGACGGGAAAATAATAAAGCTACAGCTATTCATAATTTTAATGAAATTTTCAGATTGCAATCTAACAAATCCAAGGTTTACTATATTACTGGTAAACTCAGGAAGAGTACTTTTTTCTTCATCCGTTAATCCAGCAATATGGAGTTTTAAATGTTGATGTTTTTTGAAAACATCGACTAAAATATCTAATCCCTTTCTTATAACACCAATTGACCCAAACCATAAAAAATTATTTTTAGTAGTACCGATATCTCTATTGATTGTGTAACTATTTTCATGTTTAAAGGGACATGAAATAATTGGATAAAATGATTGTATATTTTTAAGATGTAAAAAAGTTTTTTTTATTTCATCATTGCCCTTGAAAAACAGATAATTCGCACAGGAGAAATGTTCATCTGGATAGTAGTTATGCCAATAAAAACCGGGCTTTAAACCATGTCTTTCAAAATAATAATTTGCTCTTTCTTTAGTACTGTCAAACTGACTTTTTGGATAAGACACAGTACAGTAAAGAATTTTTTTTGATAATGGGTATAATTTGCAGGCATCATAAAATGGTTCCCCTGACCCAATTATTAAATCATACTTTTTATCATTAAATGAAGAAGAAACATTGGGGTCTTGGTAATGACAAATATCAATATTAAAATTTAGTTTGGTTAAAACATGTAATATTTGAATAAATTCTCTGTAATTTGTATGTGCAATATCTTTATCTAAATCTTTTAATATTGGTAATGTTATATATGAAACTAACGCTCTTTTTTGAGCTTTTATTTGATAATCTTTATTAATATTTTGAATAAAAACATGTTGAGGGTTTTGCTTGGACTTTCTTATGTAATCAGAATCAAGAGTTGAAATAATTTTTTCTTTAATTCGAGTTTTTATTTTTTCAATCATTGGCAGTTTTTATTTTTTAGGGTAAGTTAAAATATTTAAGATTGAAGAAAGTCTATATCGTTTAACCAATTTTTATTCTTAAAATACCAATTTACTGTTTCAGAAAGTCCTTGATCCAAGCTAATTGTAGGTTCCCAATTCAACAATTTCTTTGCTTTTGAAATATCAGCCCATGTTTCTTGTACATCGGCTTTATGAAAGGGTTTTTCATCTCTAATTGCTTTTTTTCCAATTAGCTTCTCGATTTTTATAATCAATTCATTTATGCTTATTGGATTCTTTCCACCTCCTAGATTAATTATTTCATAATCATTTTTTGTAAGACAAGCTTTTATTGTTCCTTTTGCAATGTCGTCTATATAAGTAAAATCACGTGACTGAGAGCCATCTCCATATATCACAATTGGTTTTTCTTCATCAATCCATTTTATGAACCTTAATATGCTCATATCTGGGCGACCCGAAGGACCATATACTGTAAAATATCTAAGAATCGAAACATCAATATCAAATTGATGATGGTATGTGTAAGCTATCAGTTCAGCTGCTTTTTTGCTGGCTGCGTATGGTGAAATAGGGTTGTTAACACAAGAGTTTTCTTTGTATGGCAGACTAGATCCTGCATATATTGATGAAGTCGATGCCATTACATATTTTTTTACACCTGTTTTATACATTAAGTCCAGAATATTTAGGGTGCCAATGTAATTAGTATTGCAATATATAAATGGATTCTCTAGACTATACCTGACACCTGCGCGCGCCGCTAAATTTATAACACTATGGAAATTATTCTCATGGAATAATTCTTTAATTGAGTTAATGTCTTCAATGTCTTTCTTATGAAACGTAAAATTTTTATATTTAGATAGAACTTTAAGTCTTTCTTCTTTTATTTTAACATTATAATAGTCGTTAAGGTTATCAACTCCAATAACATTAAAATTATTTAATAGTAATAATTCTGAAGTTCTTGAGCCTATAAATCCAGCTGCCCCTGTTACAAGTATTGTTTGTGATTCCATTTAAATTAATTAAATTCTATTTCGTTGTTTTGAATAAACCAAATTCCCAAGACCAAAATTAACCATAAAAAATTGGAATTATCATTTATTTTATTTGAGTGATCATTTAATAAATCGGTAATTTTCTTCTTTTCGAAAAACAAATTAAGGTCATTAAAAACAAAACTATCATAAATAAATACTAAAACAATATTTTCATAATTAAAACGAATATGAGTTGCAAAAATATCATATATCTAAACAGGTATTTGTTTTAATTTTCTATGTTTAATATTTGACAAACTGCTTAATTAATTCAAAGCAATATTTTCGCTTTTTTAATATTCTTTAATTAACATAATTCTGTTTCACCCAAATTGAAAAAACTAGAAGGTACCATAAAACTTCACTGTTGTCTTGTAATTTTAAATGGTGGCTTTCTAGGAGTTTTAACACCTGATTTTGATTAAATAATTCATTAAATATTTCTGTTTCAGTAAACTTAATTATTCTATCCCAGCCAATTTTGTTTTTACTGAACAACTCTGATTTAGGCATCGAAAACCCTTGTTTCTTTTACATGGACTTTATGAAAGGGTAGAACTTTAAGTCTTTTTTCTTTTATTTTAAAATTATAATAGTCGTTACGGTTAGTCTATGCGTAGTGGCGGACTTCGGAGCTACTCACTATCAAGCCGAAATTGTGCTAATGCGAGCCGCAAACCTTGATTTTTACTACTTTCTCCGCCATTACGTATGACACATTGTTATGAGCTTTTATTTGTGTAAACCTATTTAATAGTTATACTTTTGTTTTGCATTTTCAAGAATAAAATCAGTCTTTATAGGCTTTCCAGCAATATCACGTTTTTTGAAAACAGCAAATAATTTGTCAATATCTTGAGGAAAAAATGCTTTTACAATTTTATATTTTAAAAGTGTAAAATACTTACTAGCAATTTCAAACTTTACATCCATATCTTTATCATCACCATTTATGTTGTGACTTTCAAAGAGTAGTATACCTTCTTCGTTTAGTGTGTTGAAAATCTTACTAATATATGATTCAAAACCAATGTTTAAATTGCCGTCAATTGTTGCATATTTTAGATGCCGTTTTAATTTACATAATTCTGTTCAATCCAAATTGAAAAGACTAGAAGATACCATAAAACTTCACTGTTGTCTTTTGATTTTAAATGGTGACTTTCTAGAAGTTCCAATACTTGATTTTTATTAAATAATTCATTAAATATTTCTGTTTCTGAAAACTTAATTATTCTATCCCAACCAATTTTGTTTTTACTAAACAACTCTGATTTTGGCATCGAAAACCCTTGTTTTTTCCTATATAGGAATTCTTCATCAAAGTTGTTTGATAATATTTCTTTGAGTATTTTCTTACCTGGCAACTTTTGATTCTTATCAAAAAGAGCATTGGATTTCAGTTCTTTTACAGTATTGTAAAAGTTTTTGTCAACGAAAGGAGTCCTGACTTCTAGCCCATTCATCATACTCGTAATATCTACTTTTGGCAGTAAATGTCCTGGAAGATTTGTTTTCAAATCCATGGCTAAAGCGTAATCTAATCTATTGTATTCACAATATTTATTATGACTCTCTTCAAATATTGTTTGAACTGTTTTTGGTTGAAAATTCAAAAAAAGATCTAAATCTTTTTTGCTAATCGATGAAAATTTTGACATCCATTCATCTAGGACTATATTGTTTTGATTTAAAATTCCTCTTTTTGAATAACCTATTAGACCCCGTATAAAAGGAACTATTTCTCTATTTGAAAACTTGGTTTTTAAGTAATTGTACGGGGAATTATCGTTCCATTTAAAATAATGAGGATAACCCGCAAAAATTTCATCACCTCCATCTCCAGAAAGAGCCATTTTAACGTGCTTGGATGCTAATTTTGATACTTGGTACGTAGGAACAATAGAACTATCTCCAAAAGGCTCTCCGAAATTATGGATTATACTCTCAACCAAATTCAAATCAACCTCATCACCGTTTATAAAATGAAGCTCATTGGAAATACCTAATTTATTTACGACCTCTTTTACATAGTTACTTTCATCAAATAATGGATTTTCAAAGCCGATGGAAAACGTTTGAAAGTTATTACCTAATATTTCCTTCATTGCCATGCAAACAATCGTAGAATCGATCCCTCCTGACAAAAAAGCACCAAAGGGTACGTCTGATATAAGGTGTTTTTCTACAGTTTCCAAAATCGATTGCCAAACCTGATTACTTGATAAATTATTTTTACCGATTCTTTCAAAATTCTTTTCTTTAAAGAATAACTTTTGAGTTATTTCATTATTCTTTGGGGAATAAGTAAAATAATGTCCTGGATTTAGCTTATAAACATTTTCATAAATGGTTAGTGGAGAAGGAATGAACCCTGTCTGAAAATAATACGGAAGTGCATTTTTATTAATTTTTAACTCTCTTGATTTTAGCAAATGTAGTTCCGATGCTATGGATAAATTTTCCGAAACTAAACTAAAATAACATGGTTTAATTCCAAATTCGTCTCTAGCAACCAAAATTTCTTCTTTTTCATTATCCCAAATAGCAAAAGCAAACATACCACGCAACATCGGTAAAAATTCTATTCCAAATGCAATGAATCCAAGCAAAACAACTTCTGTATCAGATTCAGTAGTAAATTCGTAGCCTTTTCTTTTGATTTTTTCTCTTAAATATTTGAAATTATAAATTTCTCCATTGAATGAGATACAGTATCTTCCATCCGAGGAAGTCATCGGCTGCTTTCCATTTTCTACATCTATAATCGCCAATCTAGTTTGAGCAATAATTGCATTCTCATACGTCTTTACCCCAAAATCATCTGGTCCACGATGATTCAATTCATGAACTTTTAGTTCAAGTTCTTTTGGTAAAGGTTCTTTGTTTGCTACAAAAGCGAGAATTCCACACATTTATTTACTCTGAATTTTTTTAATAATAACTTCTAATTTTTTTAACCTCCTCTAAGTTATACGGCAGTATTATTCTGTAGATGCCTTTTCTTATCAACACCTTCTTGAATTCTACTTATAAATTTTTCATTTTGAAACTCCCAGTTTTCGTGTTCATCAACATATTTATAATTTTCGTTTGCTTTAATTTTATATTTATCAATATTTCTAACACAATCATCTAATGCTTTAAAAATATTATCTTCGTTTTCTATATTTACCAGTTTTGCATTTAAACCTTGATTTACCATAATTTTATATTCCTCTTGATCACTCAAAATCGGAAATGTTCCTAATGCCACTGCTTGGCTTATACTCAAAGATTTCATATCTCTTTCAATCATTAAAGAGGTAGAGATATCGCTAATAGACATTAACTCTAGACACTCAAACATTGTCATGTTATTTTCAAAAAAGGTAAAACGGTTTTCTAGGTTATTTTCTCTTACTGAATTGATGGCTTCCTTCACATTAGATTCCACGCCAGCTCCTCCAAATAGAATGAAATGTGTATCATCATGAGTTTTGGCTATTTCAAGAAATGCATTCATTGCCAGCTCACTGCCCCAAGAGGGCCTAAACCTTCTTACATTAACGACTACTTTATGATTCATATTTATAAGATATTTACTTTTCAATTTCTCCTTATTTTCCAACAATGAGAAACTTCTTTTATCTACCCCAAATGAATGTGTAAAAAAATTGTCACCACTAATTTTAAATATTTCCGGGATTAATCTTGCAGCTGAATAAGATCCGTTCCAAATCAAATCGTTTTTCTTAAGAGAGTATTTTACTATTTTATAGGCTAAAGTTGTGGTATGCGCATGCATAAAAACATCTCCACCAAAAACTTGAACAACCCTAAAAGTATTTTTACATAGCGACGTAGCCAAACCATATCCAAAAACATCGAACCCAATAATAAATAAATAATCTTGTTTATTTACATACCTTGATATTGAATATGCACTTGTAATTACATGAGAAATAGATGGAACAGATGATTTTTCTGTACCCATTGCCTTTTCAATTTTATTTTTATTAAATGAGTAATAAATTTTTTGTAAAAAAGAAGAAAAAATTCTAACCGTTTCAAAGATAAAATACTCTTTTTTTGTCAATTGATGAAATGCCGAAATTACATTAATTTCTTTATTTTGGTAGGTATCATTATAGCTTGTAATTAAATCAATATCAAAGCCTAGTTTTGTCCAATATTTGTAAATTTCTATATTAAATTGGAGGTCAGGGTTAGTTATAAATGCAATTTTTTTGTTTCTAGTCATCAATATATCCGTTTAAATGTTGAGAATCGATTAAATTACTCTTTTACGATATATCCAGAGGGCATCCAAATATTTGTTAGGGTTTTCACTTTTGCATCAGGTAAGATTTCTCTTACAGCCAATGTTTCTCCTGGGGATAATTCATGGTTGTATTGATCTAGAATTAAAATGCCACCTGGAGTAAGTCTTTCCCATATTAAAGGTAAAGCTGCTTTAACAACTTTGTGAAGCCCCGCATCCATAAAGAATAACTTAAATTGTAGATGTTGGTTTTCATCAAGGAAACCTTTTAATTCAGTAACTACATCCATTTTATGGATAAATGCCAGGTTTTCGAAACCTTGGATCTTATTCAACTCAACAAATTCTTCATAATCTTGTTTGTAACTACCAGTTTCAACTTTCATTTCTATATCATCCTCTCCAGTGCCTTCAAACCAATCAAAACCATGAACTTGAGTAAGGGATTCACCTTCAAATATTTTAACCAATTTTGCAAATAAGAAAAAAGAAGCTCCTTTGTAGGTGCCGATTTCTCCAATGTGGCCAGATATCCCAAGCGTTTTTTTGTAGAGTTCATACAAACCAATTACTCTACTCAGAGACATGTGTCCTATATAACATGTGAAATGTTCCATGAAATCATCGATAGAGATATCTTTTTTTCTAATAAAGTTGAGGTATTCTTTATAAGATTCTCTTCTGTCATCAAACCTCATATATTCATATTTCCCAGTATGTTCCGCCATAATAATATCTATTTTTTAATCTATTTTAAGTTCTGCATATCCAAAACCTTCTTTTCCAAAGTAGTTTCCGTTATAAAATAATATATGCTTATTCTTTTCTTTAATCATGTAAGGATAACACATCATTTTACTATCCCATCCTGTGGTGCTTTTTTCTAACCCAATAAAGTTATCAGGGATTCTCTCCCAATTAATTAGATCTGTAGAAGTGGCTAGCCCCAATCTGTAACCAGCATTTACTTCATTTCTAAAATTACTGCCTCTTCTGTAGCAAAACCACATATGATACTCATTCCCAACCTTGCTAACTCTAGGTGCATTTTGAACCTCATCTTCAATAATCGTTTCTAAGCAAAAATTATTATTTACAGTCCAATCAATACCATTTTGGGAAGTTGCTTTTTTGACGTAATAAAAAACTTCTTTTCTTCCTGATATTTCTATCCACTTAGTTGCAGAAGAATAAAACATATGAAAAGTATCATCTAATTTTATGACTGATGGACCATTTACTAATATTGTATCAAATTTATTTATGCCCAAAATTGGACCTTTATACATTTTCTGAAAAGTTTTGCAATTGTCTTTACTTACGGCAAGGCCTATTGCAGTCATATATGGAGTAGATTCTCCTCTGGACCAACCGGTATAATAAAGGTAATGGGTGTCTTCATTTATTTTAATAATGTCTGCAGGCATCTGACCAAACTCATCAAAGGATCCCAAATCGCCATGTTTTAGGACAGGAACTTCACTGATATTTATAATATTATTAGGGTTGTTTCTTTCAATATCAATATAGCCAATAGAACTGACAGGAAGGTTTCCATTCGGATAGTGCCGTGTTGTGAAGAAAACTCGATAAACATCCTTTAGAATTATCGGTGTTGGAACTTGAGCATACTCTTTTGACCAGTCAAATTCTCCATTAGGTTTAAAAATATGCCCTTTCTTAATCCACTTCATTAAACTTTTCAAGTTTTAATTTAAACGAAATATTAGCCCTTTCAATAAATGCTATATCATTAACCATTCTCATTTGAGGAACTTTACTAGAAGTATTTTTTTGATCAAATAATTCTTTAACATAATATTTATAATTATTATGAATTAAAATGGCGCCACTGTATAATTTTTGTGATCGTATTTTGTTTTTTATTTGAGTCGTTGAATCGAAAAGACAATCTATGGTGTAATCCTTTTCACTTACCGGATTATAATACGTTCCGTCCTTAATACTTTCCACAGGTAACTTTCCTTTAAAATATAAAATCAGATCATCAAACATTGTTTCAAACCCTTGCTCCATTTTAAATTTTATATCGTTTACATCATCTGAAAAATTAACGTCTATATTAAATTTGGAAATTAAAATACCTTGGTCAATTTTTTCATTTATCTTATGAAGTGTAAATTCAGACTTTTTTTCATTATTTAATATGGTTCTCAGGATTGGATGGGCGCCGCGGTTGGTTTTAACACTTCCTGAATGAAAATTAAACATTTGAAATTTCGCAGTCAGTTCATGAGGAACAATTAAATCCAGCTGATATATCAAAGCTATTTCTTCTTCGCTTGCTTCGATAATTGAGACAAATTCTTTTTTAGATTGAAATGTCAATAAATTAAGCTTGTATTTATGAACTTTTTGTACATACACTTTAGAAACTCTTTTTTGTTCACAAATAACCGTATTTAATTCAAAATTATTGTTTGACTTTATTGCATCAATAATAGACGGAGAAGTTCCAATATATATAATGGTTGATTTCAAATTGACAATCCTCCGTTAACGTTTAGTACCTCACCATTAAAAAAATCATTTTCAATGGCAAATTGAGCGGCAAGAACGATTTCATTTACCTCACCGGTTCTACTTAATGGCGTTTTTTCGACCCATTTTGCTAACATCTTTTCCTCTAATGCGTCATGGGCTCCAATAGTGTTAATAAAACCAGGAGCAATTGCAACAGATCTAATTTTGAAAACACCTAGCTCTTTTGACCAAACCTTACTCATTGCTTCAACAGCTGCTTTTGACGCTGAATAAGCAGTCTGACCAACGTTTCCTTTAGCCGCAATGGAACTAATGTTGATAATTACACCTTTATTTCTATTTCGTATCATTTTATTGACAACCGATCTAGACATATAAAATACGGCATTCTGATTTACGTCAATTACTTGATGCCATAAATCAATAGAGTGACTGCTATCTGGTCGTTGTAATAAATTAACTAAGGGAGCATTTTTCATAATCCCGGCATTATTTATTAAAACATTAACTCCTTTATTCTCAGAGAAAATTTCATCAACAATTAGTTCAACTTTTTCATTATTAACAATGTCACAAGAATATATTTGAATTTCAGAATCTTCCTTCTTAAGAGCCTTTAGAGAATCATTATTGATATCAATTGCAAAAACACTTGCCCCTTTACTTGAAAAAAACAAAGACATAGCTTTTCCAAAGCCAGAACCAGCACCTGTAATAATTATATTTGCCTCTCCTAAGTTCATTCTTAATTCATATATTTTGAAACAATCTTCCTGATTGCCTCAAACGAAATCATTTCAGCAATATCATCTCCAGACAACTCAATTTTACAAGCATCCTCAATCGTAACAATAAGATTCATATGCGATAATGAATCCCACCCATCTATGTCATTCATTGTTAAATCTTTCTCTACCTCCGCCAATGGCAACTTAAATAGTTCCATTAATATTTTATTTACTTCTTCCACGCTAAATTTTATATCTACACCCTAAAACAAGAAGACATTCTTGTGAATTGGGCTGAGTTTAATCTGTGTTTATCCGTTGGAGCTACCACCAATACAGTCAAAGGCTCCAAACTCTTTGTTATCAAAGAGGAAGCGCCTAGCATGCACTTTTCTCCTATGATTACTTCATTTCCTATTGTTGTACCCAAACCTACAAACGTAGAATTACCTAGCGTCACAATCCCTCCAATTAAACAACCTCCTGTCAACCAGCAATTGTCTTCAATAACAGCATGATGTCCGACCATTGCTCCGCCCCAAACAAAAACATTGGAACCAAACTTTACGCATGGCTGAACCACTGCGTTGTCCATAACAATAGTGTTTTCACCTATAGTAAAATCTCCTTTAACCATTGGACTTATATAACTCGCAAAAGAATATCCATTGTCTTTAAAATAATTGAACTTATCAGTTCTTAGCTGATTAATTCCTTGATACCCTGTGGCAATAAAAACGGCAAAATCAGCCGCAGGATAATTCTGCATTACAACATCTAGTCCAACCAAAGGTTTTGACAAGAAACTATCACCAGTAACAAACTCAGCATCTACTACATAACCAGCTATAGTGTAGTCAGAATCTCGTTCAAAATAATAACTAACCGCTTCTGCAATCTTACCGGCACCAAATACTATTAGCTGTTTCTTCATTTATTTAATTCTTCTTTCAATTTTAACCTATCAATCTTTCCATTTTGATTTTTTGGTAATGTTTCATAATAGAAAAACAAATCAGGTAACATATACGAAGGTAGGTAATTTTTTAAAATCTTTACAAGATTAACCTCATCCCTTTCCTTCGTATTCAAACAAGCAATTATTTTAGACGCATACTTTTCGTTATCTATAAATAGAACTGCACACTCACTAATCGATTCTATTGAATTAAATGCATTTTCAATCTCTTCCAACTCAATACGATACCCCATTCTTTTAATTTGATTATCCTTTCTTCCTGAAAAAACAAACATATTTGTTTTAGAATCAAGCTTTACCAAATCACCACTTTTATATACTACTTCGTGAAACGCTGAATTTAGGGGATTGGAAATAAAAACTTCCTTAGTTTTATCTTTACTATTAAAATATCCCATTCCTACATTTGGTCCTCCAATATATAATTCTCCTATTTCATTATACCCCACTTGCTTTCCTTCAGAATTTATTACCAAACCATAAAAATTAGGAGCCATGTAACCTAAAGGTAAAAGATCATCGGTATCCATGTCAGCACTTGAGACTTCATAAGAAGAACAGATACAAGTACATTCCGTTGGGCCATAAACATTAACAAATCTCACTCTAGTTCCCCATAAACCCCAAAGTTTTCTCAATTGATTTTTAGGAAAGCCTTCGCCACCAAAAGTGACAACTCTCAATGACAGTAAATCACTTTCTCTAATTGCCCGCAAATTGAGTGTAAAAACCAACATTGACGGCACACTGAACCAGATTGTAGGTTTTTTCAGGTTCAGATAATCTATTAATTTCCTTGGGTTTTTGCTTAAAGATTGAGATACTGAGATTAAGGATGCTCCAGCAAATAATGATGAATAAAAATCAAATACAGAGTTATCAAAATGCATAGGATTAATATTAGTGAAAATATCATCTCCCTTTGTTTTGTATGTGACTTTTGACCATTGAATGAAGTTGATAACGTTTTGATGGGATATTGCAACTCCTTTTGGGAAACCTGTAGACCCAGATGTAAACATTATATACGCACATGTATCGGAATGGACTGACTTAGTTTGAATAGGTAACGAATCATCGTAAACACTTAGTTCATTTTTAAAGCACAATTCTGTATAGTCAATCAATAATAAAGTTGTTCTATTTTTTATACCGACTATGGTTTCACTGTTCGAATCAAAATGAAAAAGCACCTGGGGATTGCACGTTTCAATCATTTTACAAAACCGTTCAACTGGACTTTCTGGATCAAGATTTGTATAAATCACTCCTATTTTTAAACAAGCAATCATTATTGCGTATGCCTCTAATGATTTATCATTTAATATAGCTACCGTATCATTCTTTTTAATGTTACACTTTAGAATATAATGAGCAAATTTATTCGATAGCTTACTTAAATACGCATAATTGTAATTATCACTTTCTGTAATTATGGCATTATCGCTACTATATTTCTCTGAGATGTATTCAAAGTATAGTCCTAAGTTATATTTGTAACTATCACTCATTACTTAATGTAGTTTATATTGCTGTAGCATTTCAGTTATTTGTTCCTTGGAATTAAACATCAAAACATCGATAATTGACAAATGACTAATAAAAGAATTAAAAGAAAATTGCTGATACGGCAGAATACTATTTTCTATAAATTGCAGCTCCATTCCTTTATTGTAAAAGTCCTTTTTACTGTAAAGCTCTTCACCTCCCGAAGGATTAATATATTTATCCGCATTATTTTTCTTGCAAATTTGAATTAAACGGTTCTCTTTCTTCAACTCTTTTGATTCCTGATACATTTCCGAAGATAATTCAAATTTGGTATCTAATTCTAGGTAATAAGCTATCTTTTTTATTCCCAAAATCGCCAAGTCAGAAATAGTTTTTTCTTGTGCTTCAATAATGTTTTTAACTATAGGAAAAGCAGCCTTAAAATGAGGAGCTTTTTTATAATTCATTTCAATTTTAGTAATCAATTTATTTCTCCATGTGGTGTCATAGCTAATCAAGGTATCCTTTATTAAAATGTTTTGAGATGCCTTTTGAAGAGGTATTGAGATCAAATGAGCTTGATTATTAATTAAAATTTGATTCCTATTAATCCAACCTTTTTTTATGAAGTTCACATCATCGTAAAAAATAAATTTATCAACTGCATCAATTAACTGAAAATATCCGATATACGGAAATATATATGGTTGCATAATTCCTACTTTCAAAACACTATCGATTTAAAATTTTAATAATTCTGCATTGATCCTCCACTTTTAAATCTGGATATAACGGTAGGCATAAAATTCTTTTGGATATATCTTCTGCTTTAGGCATTCTACTATAATCTATGTATGGAAGCTTATTTAGAGAAGGGTAAAAATATCTTCTTGGAAAAACCTGATTTTCGTTAAATATTTTTTCTGTAACCAATAAATCGTTTTCGGATTTAAATATTACTGGGTAATAGCTATAGTTCCAACTACAATCTTTTCTAATATTTATTTTATTTATTTCTAGGTTATTTATTTCTGCGTTATAGAGCAAGTATATTTCCTCTCTCTTTTTTAATACAGCATCCATGTGTCCAATGATGGATAAACCAAGTGTAGCGTTAATTTCACTCATTTTACCATTTATCCCAATACCATTAAATGACAAATTATCTTCATGTCCAAAATTGTGATAATCATGAATTTTTTTTGTTAATGATTTATTGTTGCAAAAAATTGCACCCCCTTCTCCAGTATGGAAAACTTTTGTAGCGTGGAAACTGCAAGTGCTAATATCTCCATAGTCAAAGATTGATTTCCCCTTGTACTTAACACCAAAGCAATGCGCAGCGTCATATATCACTTTTAAGTTATGCTTTTTAGCAATTTTTTCAATAGCTTCAACATTACAAGGATTCCCGTAAACATGTGTGGCTATAATCGCACTGGTTTTATCTGTTATTGCCGCTTCAATTTTTGATTCATCAATAGTTAGATGAAAAGGATCTATGTCAACAAATATTGGCTTACACCCCTCCCAAACTATACTTGATGTAGTTGCAACATAGCTAAAAGGTGTTGTAATAATTTCTCCTTTCAGTTCAAGTGCTTTTATAGCTATCTGCAGGGCAATTGTCCCGTTGGAAACTAAAAGAGGCTCAGACTTTGAATTTAAGAACGATTTAATTTTATCTTCCAGCTCAAACGCATACTTCCCTCTATTTGTGAGGTGTTTGGTTTCCCATAGATTTTTTAACAAGTCTACATACTCTTCAATAGGAGGCAAAAATGTTTGAGTTACATTAATTTTATTACTCATCTTAAAAGTTTTTCCAATCAAATGATGGTCTCAAATTTCCAGGCTCTCTTCCCATTGAATCTCCATAATTTCTCTTATTGTCAATAACAGTAAACATGATTATATTTTTTTCCTGAAAAATTACATTTTTTCTTGACTTGATAATAAATATTGATAAAAAATAATCACCGACATTGAGGAATTTTTCAGGAAAGAAACAATTTAAAGTCTGCATTCCTTTCCTTAAAGGGAAAAGACCATCTCCCCTGTGAGAGAATGAAAACATTGGATTCCCAGTTTCATCATGAAGATGATACGTTATGTGAAAATCTTCTGTATTATCTGTAATCTCTAATTTCAATGATACCACAATAGATTCCCCAATCAATATAGGTTCATTTATTGCTTTATTTACAGAATGACACATTACCTCTTTTATAATTACATTTTCAGCAATTAATGGAGTTTTAAAAATTTTATGATTTCTATTTGAAGTAAGATTATTATCCGAAAGGTATTGATTTACAATATGGTCAACATTACCTTCGTTTACTAACATTCCATTTTCAAGCAACAGTGCGCTAGTACATAAAGTTTTAATCGAAGGCATTACATGACTCACAAATAAGACTGTTCTTCCTTGCCCAGAACTAATATCTTTCATCTTACCTATTGCTTTCTTCTGGAATTCAGCATCACCAACAGCCAAAACCTCATCTACTATCAGAATTTCCGGTTCTAAAAAAGCCGCCACTGCAAAACCTAAACGTACTTGCATCCCAGAACTAAATCTCTTTATGGGCGTATCTACATATTTATTGATGCCCGCAAAATCTATGATTTCATCGAAACTTTTTGTTATCTCCTGCCTTTTCATTCCCATGAGGGAACCATTTAAATAAATATTTTGACGTGCCGTCATTTCGGGGTGCATTCCGGTTCCAACTTCTAATAACGAAGCAACACGACCTTTCATTTTAATTTGTCCAGTACTTGGGCTAGTAATTTCTGAAAGAATTTTTAGCAACGTTGATTTTCCAGCTCCGTTTTTGCCAATTATCCCTAATATTTCTCCTTCATTTACAGAAAAATTAATATCCTTAAGTGCATATACAATATTTGAAGAGCTCTTTTTTGTTCTATCATTTAACTCAGCCAATGTTGCGTATGGATCAGGCTTACCAATTAGCTTTGCCCAATTTCTATTCAGATCTCTATACAATGTTCCAGTTCCAACAAGCCCTAAATCATATATTTTAGATACATTTTCTATTTCAATTACTTTTTTCATATAAATTAAACTGTATCCATAAACTTTTTTTCTACTTGATTAAAAATAAGAATGCCCATAAACAATATAACCAATGCAAATACTCCAGAATATGCGATATATGTCCAATCCAATGACCCTACACCTACAAACATATAGTTAAATGAATCAATTAAATAGCCAATGGGGTTGTATTTCGCAAGAAATAATAAATCTTTAGGCAAAGTTTCCATAAAGATTATGTGTGATGTAGCTATTCCTGGAGTAACATATTTTAAAAGGGGTATCGCAAAATCAATTAGAAACTTTAAATCACGATATTTCGTTGTCAAAGAAGAAACCAACAAACCAAATCCCATAGCCATAGTCATTATAATAACTAATAAAACAGGAAAATATATGATTTCCCATTGCATACTAAAAGTATTTGTTTGGAAATAATAATAACAAATTGCACAAAGTAATAAACACAACTGAACTCCAAATTTTAATAGGCCCGAAATTAACACCGTTAAAGGCATAATTAATCGGGGGAAATAGACCTTACCAAAAACAGCTTGGTTATCAATAAAAGTAGAGGCTGTTTTTGTAAAAGTATCTTGAAAGTACTGCCATAAAATAGGTCCGGACATGTAAAATAAAAACCCAGGAACTCCTTGTGGGCCAATACCCGCGAGGCTCCCAAAAACAAATAAATTAACAGCTGCAGTAAATAATGGCTGTACAAAAAACCATAGAGGGCCAAGAATCGTTTGTTTGTAATAAGTAACAAAATCCCTATAAACTAACATCCTCAATAGGTCTCGGTAATACCATAAACTTTTAAAGTCTATCTCCAGTAAGCTTCTTTTAGGCTTGATAAGTTTATGTCTACTTTCTTCTTTCATTTTAACAAGAAACAAAAATTAAAAAAACAAATATGCAAATATTGAGAAAAGAAAATAGCTTTATCTTCAGAAATTTCTTTAAATAATTTTTCCAAAACAAATCTAGAAGCCTCAGGAATTGCGATTATCATTTAACAACATCTGTCTTCTTCACAACAACTAAAATACCTAATTCCTTTAGTTCTGCATAAATGTGGTTTTTAGAGGTTTTTTTAATCACTGCGTCATTTTCTTTTAAAAACCCCTTTTCAATATTAATTTTATCTCCAACATTTAAATGACGAATTTCAAACTCTTGGATTTCTTCATTGGATATTACACCCTTTAGCCTATCAATTTCATTATTTTTTATAACTGCAGGTTTTCCTAACCAGTAAACAAAATTTAAAATAGATGGGTCGGATAATACTTTAGTTCTATTTTTTTCATCGACTTTAATGAAAATATATGAGGGGATTAAAGGCACGCTAACTTTCTTTTTTCGATCACTCCATTGCTTTACAGTTTTGATCATTGGACAAAAAACATCAAAACCTTCATGAACGAGCCTTTCTGTCACTTTTTTTTCGTGTCTAGACTTCGTATACAAAGCATACCATTTTTTTTCAATAGCACTTGTATTGATTATTTGTTTGCCCATATTAGCAAAAGATTTTCTTTGTCAATATCAGTATTCTGGAATTCATCTTCGGAATAAATCAAATAGCGAATCTTTCTAGCTATTAATTTTTCAGTTTTTGCTACTACCTCAATTAAATAAGCTTGATTAATGTCACCAACCAGAATCAAGTCTATCAAATTACTTTCTTTTCCTTTGGCTAAATCACCTGTAAGATACATAAATTGAGGGGTCCCTAAACCTTTAATGATGTTATTGACAATAACGTCAATACCTAAATATTTTCTAACAATTTGATTGACATCTTCATAAAAAGGGTGAAACTTATTTACCTTGAATAACTTTTTATTACCATCAACCTCAGAATTAATCATATTAGCATCCTCTAATCGATTTAATTCTAGTCTAATAGAATTTGTAGACTCACCAAACTCGTTGCTTAAACCTCTTAAATAAGCCGAATTATTGGGATTCAAAAAGAACTTTAACAACAGTTTAATTCTAGTTTTTGATGTAATTAGGGTGTTAATCAATTTCTTAGATTTTTTTACAGCTTCGCCATCTCAGTCACAATAATAGAACGAGCGAAAACGAGTAACAAAACTACTCATTTTTATTTAAAATTTTGACTTCTTTGACAAAAAGCACTGATATAAAATATTTTAGAACAAACCTGTCGTTTGTTGCCAAAGTCAAAAAAGAAGCTACTCATGATGATAAGGCTCCCCCTTCAATATTGTGAACCCCCTATACAATTGTTCTTTAAATATCATGCGCACCATTTGATGGGAAAACGTCATTTTAGATAATGAAATTTTCTGATTAGCAGTTTTGTACACGTCTTCAGAAAAACCATAAGCACCTCCAATAACAAATACCACTCGCTTAACACCCGAGTTCATTTGCTTTTGTAAAAACTGACTGAAATTAATAGATGAAAATTCCTTTCCATTTTCGTCCAATAGAATTAGCCAATCCGATTTTTCTACTTTTTCTAAAATTAACTTACCCTCCTTTTCCTTAATCTGCTTCTCTGATAATTTTGACGCTTTTTTTAATTCAGGAATAATTATTTCATCAAAACCTATGTAATGTTTTAGACGTTTTTCATATGTAACCTCTCCTTCAATTAAAAAGGGTTTAATCGTTTTTCCAACTGCTATTAATGTAATTTTCATACTGAAGTTGTTTTAATTCCTAAATAATTATTTTAATCGCAAATATCCTCATGCCGGAAAGGCACTTCATTTTTTGTCTTGACACAGGGCAAAAATTATTTTTGAGCCAGCCTGTGAGAAAGTAAAGCAAAAAAGGTCAAGCCTGCCAAAGAGAAATCATCTCGAACAGCACATTTACTAAGTGCGGCCGAATGATTTCCTCGCAATTTGCTTCGGAACTATCCGGTCTTACTAAGCAAATGTTTTGTTCTCAATAACCTTTCTTTGAAGGGCATTTTATAATTTACGTCTATTCCTGCTTATAATTTAAAAAATACTTTCCTTGCGTTATTTTTACAATCATAACTAGGGCTATACTTATCAAAAACACCATGCCCTAAATAAAAAACAATTCATTTCCATTATCACAATAGGACTTGAAACAACTCCTATAAAACAAACTTACAGTAAAAAATTGTTTTAGTTTTGTTCAATCAACTTATTATAGAGATGGATATTAAAGAATTTGTTCGGCTAGCAATTGAAGAAGACATTAAAGACGGTGATCATTCAGCTTTAGCTTGTATTCCTTATGATGCGAATGGAAAAGCAAAATTATTGGTAAAAGAAGATGGGATTATAGCAGGAATTGAAATTGCGAAACAGATTTTCAAAGAATTTGACAGCAGCATTCAGTTTGAACAATTAATTGAAGATGGATCTGAAGTAAAATACGGTGATATCGCCTTTTATATAGATGGGAATTCTCAAAAAATATTAGGTGCTGAACGTTTAGTTCTTAATGTAATGCAACGAATGAGCGCTATTGCAACGCTTACCAAGAAGTATGTCAATGAATTGAATCGACTTAAAACAAAAGTTTTAGACACAAGAAAAACAACTCCTTTGCTCCGATTTTTAGAAAAAGAAGCGGTATTAATTGGTGGTGGTGTTAATCATAGGAAGGGCTTATATGACATGATAATGCTCAAAGACAACCATATAGATTTTGCTGGAAGTATTGAAAAAGCTATTTGTAAAACAACTGACTACCTGAAATCAAATAACTTAAATTTAAAAATTGAAGTTGAAGCCAGAGATCTTGACGAAGTAAAAGAAATTTTAAGAGTTGGAGGAATTCAAAGAATAATGTTGGATAATTTTTCATTTGAAGATATAAGAACTGCGGTAGGTTTGATTGGCGATAAAGCAGAAACAGAAGCTTCAGGAGGCATCACTCTAGCTACATTAAGAAATTATGCTGAATGCGGTGTTGACTTTATTTCTGTTGGAGCTTTAACACATTCTGTACACAATATGGACTTAAGTTTAAAAGCTATTTAATGTTAAAAAAAATTACCTCTTTTTTTAAAAAAAATGTGTTCAGTAAACAACTAATCACTTGGAGTAAAAAAATTGTTCTGCCCGGTTTTGAAGGAATGACACTTTATCTTACGCTTCATTTTTTATTTCGATCATTTCGTAAATCTCAATATGGAATTAGGAGTTCCGCTATATCCTTCAAGTTTTTCATGGCCTTGTTTCCTGGAATAATCTTTTTCTTGTCTTTAATTCCCTATATCCCGATTGAAAACTTTCAAAGTAACTTGCTAGAAGGCCTTGGAAACACGTTACCTAGTGATGTTTATGCATTAATTGAAAACACGATAAACGACCTAATTAACCATAAACAGAGCGGTGTATTATCAATTGGATTTTTCTTATCGCTGTATTTTGCTTCGAATGGAATTAACACCATGCTCACTGCCTTTAATAGTTCTCATCAATTACAATTAAAAATAAAACCAATACGGCAACGACTTATTTCATTAGGAATATTTGGTATAATTTCAGCATTGTTCATTACAGCGTTATCTGCAATAATGCTTGGAGAATATTTTGCATACAACAAAGACTACCAAAGCCTAGGTTTTGCCATAAGATCTGGTTATCAATTGTTAAAATGGGGCATTATTATCATCAGTCTTATTCTCGCCATTAGCACCTTATACAATATAGGTAACACTGAAAGAGCTGGATGGAAATTCATTTCAGCAGGGGCAACGTTATCGACTATAACTATTATAATTGCCTCCTACGGATTAACTTTTTTCTTTGGGAATTTTGGAAAATACAATGAATTATATGGCTCAATTGGTTCTTTGTTAATGATTTTAATTTGGATTAACGTAGCAAGTTATATTATGTTGGTTGGTTTTGAACTTTCTACAAGAGATAGCGTAAAGACAAAACAAAAATCTTTAACTTTGGCATCTGATTTGGAATAACTGAAAAAAAATAAAAAAATTTAGCAATGAAAAAAAGAATAACCTTAGGATTCACATTAGTAGCATTATTTATATTTTCTACCTCAATAGGACAAACAGAATCAGAGCTTTACCAACAAGGGTTGAAGTACAAAAAACAAATCAATAATAAAAAAATGCTACCTGTTTTCAAAAAACTAGTGGAAATGGATTCCACTAACGTTGACTATCTATCCAACCTAAGTTTTGCGTATAGTAAAGTTGGAGCAAACTTAACGGATGCCAAATTGCAGCTGAAATTTTATGCGAAAGCGAAATCTGTAGCTAGCAAAGCAAAAAAAATTAATGACAACCACGCATTTGCTCATTACTCTTATGCATTGGCTCTTGCACGTGAAAATGAAAATGCAGGCTCCAAGGAAAAAATTGCAAACGCAAAGGAAATTAAAGCAGAATGCGACAAAGTCATTGCACTAGACCCAAATGAAGCTGGAGCTTATCATGTAATGGGAAGATGGCACAGAACGTTTGCTGGTTTTAGTGGTTTTGAAAAAGCTATGGTAAATACATTTTTCGGAGGTACTCCAGAGGGAGGATCATATAAAGATGCTTTAGAAATGTTTCAAAAAGCCATCAAGATAGAACCATGGTATATGCTTCATACATATGAATTAGCAATGACTTATCATGAAATGGGAAATGATGAGTATGCAATCAAATTCCTTAAAAAAGCCATGGAACTTCCGCAAAAATATGAAGATGCAGTTACGTGCTTTAAAAAGTGTGAAACGAAGCTAGCTGAATTAGAGAAGTAACATTAAATTAGCTTATTAGATAATAAAGAGGTTGTGAAAGCAGCCTCTTTTTATTTTCAGCCATGCACACCTTTTTTACGCAAAATATATCAAATGAAGTAACGCTTTCGGAAATTGAATCTAAACATGCCGTAAAAGTACTTCGCTTGGCTTCTGGAAATAATGTTAGACTAATTGACGGTAAAGGCTCTGAAGCCTTTGGAGCTGTGTCAAACGCGCACCCCAAACATTGCCAAGTACAGGTTGATTCAATTATTCAAAAAGAAAAACCAACAAAGGAAATTGCTGTAGCTTTAGCACCTACAAAAAGTAACGACAGAACAGAATGGTTTCTGGAAAAAGCAATAGAAATCGGAATCACTCATTTTATTCCAATCATCTGTGAAAATTCAGAAAGAAAAAAATTCAATACTGAAAGATGGAATAAAGTTGCTATATCAGCAATGAAACAATCTCAAAGGCTATGGTTACCTAAAATCTCCCAGCCTATTAAAATGAATGAGTTTATAAAAGAAAACACATATAAAACTCGATTTATAGCACATTGTGAAAAAGGCGAAAAGCAAGAACTAAAAGATTATTCTGACAACTCTAAAGATCAATTAATAATTATTGGTCCTGAAGGAGATTTTAGCCCAAATGAAATTGAACTGGCTTTAAAGTATAGTTTCACACCTGTAAGTTTAGGCGACAACCGATTAAGAACAGAAACTGCTGGAATTGTTGCTTGTACGATAATGAAGTTTCAGAATAAAAACTAAATTAAATCAGCGGGGTTATCACCAAACTTCTCAGTCATATCTTCGGTAATAACATAAGTTCTTCTATCACCAAAAACCCGTGAAAACAGCATGTCAAAATGAACACTACTCGAAACAAATAACCTTAACTCAATAAATTTGGGGTGTTTTTTAGACTTTAAATTCACTTTACAAGCAGGACAGAAAAATTCCATTTCTTCTCCACTTTCGAAAATCATATTTGGCTCACATTTATATGAATACTCTCCCACTTTTGGATCTAACTCAATAATCCCTTTTTCACCCGTGCTTTTTTCAATTTTGAAAATAACCGTATTGTCAGCGTTTAACAACTGGTTGCAATGAGGGCAATGATAATCGTATTCTGCTAACATAAATGAAATTTTATCTAACGCATTTAATAAATAATTTAATAGTTTCCTATGGACAAGAGAACCAAGGTACAAGCAATTTCCGTAATTATTCCTTCTTTTTCTAAAATCGAAATTAATTCAAAATTCTCTGTGTCTGGATTAAAGATAACTCTTCTCGGTTTCAAATCAACCAAGTAACTATAGTACTCTTTTTGTCTACCCGGATTTAAATATAAAGTTACGGTATCAATAACTATTTTCTGAGGTAATTTATTATGAACCTCCACCCCTCTAATATTTCCTGCTCTCAATCCAAACGCCATAACACCATAGTTATTAGCAATCAAGGCATGGATAGCCCTGTTTGAATACCTTTCTGGTTTCAAACTTGCACCCAATACTAAGGTTATTTTCTCCATTATTCTATAAAGTTAATTCGTAAAGCTTAATCTTAGCGTTCCTCCTTATAGCAAACCATACAAAAATTGAAGCTGTAATTGAAATTACTACGTAAGCAAGAAAGAAGTACAACCCAAATAGCACTTTACTGTCATTTTGTACCCCAACATTCATATTATTAAACGACAGAAAAACTAAAAATGAAGACGCTACAAAAACATCAGCCATACTCCATTTTCCAATTATTTTAACAAAGACCAGAAAACCACTATTCTTTCTAAATGGCTCGATAAAAGTAATTAGCAATGTGACTATTATTTTTAAAACCGGAAGCAAGACACTAAACGCAAGTATAGCCCATGCAACCACATAATTCTTATCTTTAAATAAAATTCCAATTAAATCGGCAATTGACTTACTTTGGTGGAAATAATAAGTTCTTCCTTTGAATATAACATCCCTTTTAAACAAGGAATAGTCTACTGGATCAGTTTTACCCATATCTAAACCTACATACTCCTTGGTTAATTCACTTGCGTAATTAATCCCATCAGTAATAGGCACTGAAACTAATTCGGTATCAAGCTCAATGGGAATAGTCAAATCTTCTGAAAATGCACTTATTTCAAGCATGGGTGTAAATATTCCAACATACAAATAGCAGATTGACAAAGCCATCAAACAACTAGCCATTGCTTTCCTAAAATATTCTCCCCCTAGGTATAAGATAAATACAATTAGAAAAAAACCAATTGATAAATAAATCAATTTTATTGACTCATTTATTGCAGAACGATATTCACTTTCCGCTTCTCTCAACAAAATTTCTGATACTACTCTCTTTTTATCCCATTCATAATCGCTGTTAAATGCGTTTGCCAGCCATTCTTTTGAACTTAATATTCGCTTATTAAAATCTAATACCTCAACATGCTCGTGCATTGTTTCTTTATAACTTTCCCCAGATTCAATTATACGCTCGGCATAAAAGAAGGAAATGATAAGAAATACGATGCTCAATATACCTACTAGCAATAAGTTGTTAATTTTCATATTCTATGATATAACCAGTTGTTAATCTTAAACAAGATAAAGCAAGATACGCTTTTACAGCAAAGTAATAGTTTGTTTAACATTTTTTAGGAAGATCGAAAAGTGGTAAAATAAACAATCCCAAGATTGGGGAACCTTAGGACTGTTTGCAAGGAAAATATAAAACCATTAAAAGAAATAAGAGTTAAGCGATTCTTATTTCTATATAGCTAATAGATAGACGCAAATTAACTAAAATGGTTGCCTAAGTATTTACTATTTTATTTAGAAGGCGTAAACTTGTATCCCACACCTCTAACGGATTTTAGGTAAGTATTAGCGTCAACGTTCTTCTCGAAAATCTTACGAAACGACAGTATTACATTATCAATGGTTCTAGTGGAAGGATAAACGTCATAACCCCATACTTTTTCAAGTATCTCTTGGCGACTAACAACTTCATCTTTTTTATCAATTAATAATTTTAATAATTTTATTTGTCTTTGGGTTAATTTATGCAAACTACCATCTTCATCCACAACTTCAAACGATTTAAAATTTATAATTGCTCCACCAATTTTATATGTTTCTAAATTAGCATCCAATGATTCAGACTTACTCGTTCTTTGTATTAATTTTTGAACTCTCAATAAAAACTCCTCCAAATTAAATGGTTTTGCCAAATAATCATCTCCACCTATTTTTAAACCTTTTACTCTATCTTGAGCTGAATTTTTGGCTGTTAAAAACAGAACAGGTGTATGATTGTCTTCCAATCTTATCGTTTGACAAATATCAAAGCCATTTACCTCCGGAAGCATAACATCCAAAACAATTAGATCATATCTTCCTTGCCTGAATTTAATAATAGCTTCTTTTCCTTTAAAAACAGATACAACATCATAATCCTCTAATTCAAGGTTCAATTTAATAGCTTCATGCAAATGCTCTTCATCCTCAACCAATAATATTCTTTTTTTCATAGATTAGCTTGATTCATTATTTAGAATCAAATTTAGGTATTTATTATCACCTCCTTCATTAAATTACACTGGATTATTTACTACATGTTACTGCTAATTAAACATAAGGGTTATGACGAATCAACCTATCCCTTTTTTGCATGGTCTTTTATTAAAACAACTTGCTTCACTACCTGCCGACTTACTCCAACTTACTTGTAATAAGTAAGTTATTATTTTATTTTTTCATTCATCATTAAAAAATATACACTTATCAATGTAATATATCTATTTAAACTTGATTTTATGTTTTTACAATAGTTTGATATTATAAAAATATTTTATAAGTTTATTGTATGAAACCCAAAAAAAACTCAATAAAATTTATTCAATTATGAAAACTCTCATTGTATTAATTGGAGGTATTTGCCTTCTTTCAACTTCTGTTAACGCGCAAACCGTTGAAAAAAAACAAGCAAAAATTGAAAGTAAAAATGTTGTTTTAGCAAAAAAAGCACCTGTAAAGCTTACAAAAAAACAACCGCTTTCTTCAAAAACGACTGCTACCAAAAAAGAAGAAAAGAAAATTGTTAAGAAACCAGTTGCCATTAAACCAAAAAAATAACCAATATCATTACAAACAACCTATTACCTAACAAAAATTAATTCATGAAAAATCTATCGATAGGCTTAATTGCTTTATTAATGTTATTAGCTTCTATAACATCAACCGCCCAAATTAGTCAAGGAGGAACTCCTTATTCATTTACAAATACTATTCAATTTCAAAACAAGACTGCTGCAACCATAACTTTGCAGAACCCCGACTTAAATGTTCTTGCGACAGAAGATGCAGTTAATGACCCTAGACAAAAATACAGAGTAGGTGTTAATCTTCCTGTCAACCTAAATGTCAACAATTCTGGTCAATGGCAAAACTTATCAAATGGTGGAAGAATATGGAGACTGGTTGTTCATTCAGACGATGCAATGGCTTTAGGTTTGTATTATAATAACTTTTATATTCCGAATGGAGGAAAAGTTTTCATTTACAACGAAACTAAAGATCATGTTATTGGAGCATTTACTGCTGCAAATAACATACAAAATCAGATAAGAGCTACTCAAATGATAGAAGGTGAAACTTTAACCATTGAGTATTACGAAGCGCCTGGAACAATTGGTTTACCTGCTATAGAAATAAAAGAAGTAGTATACTTCTATAGAGGAGTTGAAGATTTTGTTAACCAAATTGCATTGGCTAGGGATGGTGTTCTTACCTATGGATTAAACAAAGCTGAGAACTGTCAAGTAGATGTTGCGTGTACACCTGAAAGTAATGGATGGAGTGAACAAATAGATGCTGTTGTATGGTACACATTTTCTAGTGGAGGAGGAACTGCATTGTGCACGGCTTCAATGATAAACAACACTGCAGCAGATTGTACTCCTTATATTATTTCCGCTTGGCACTGTGGAGAACCAAATGCAGGAAGTAATATTAATTCAACTGTGTGGTACTGGAATTACCAAAAATCTTCATGCTCTCCAGGTACAGGTAATTCTTCAGACCCTTTTCCAGGAAACGAAACAATGACTGGCGGAACGGTAGTAGCCTCATCTGGGAATGGCACATTAAACATCCCTCCGGGTAGTAATCAATTGGCTGGTTCTGACTTTTATTTAGTAGAATTATCCTCTGAACCGCCATCTTCCTACAGCGCTTATTACAATGGTTGGAATAGATCTAATACAGCTGCAACTTCTGGTGTTGGTGTTCACCACCCTGCAGGAAGTGCTAAAAAAATATCTACATACACGAGCTCGTTAAGTAGCTCGAGCTACAATGGAGGTCCTTTTGGAACGCATTGGAGTGTTAATTGGACTTCTACAACAAATGGCCATGGAGTTACTGAAGGTGGTTCTTCAGGCTCTCCTATATTTGATAACAATGGAAGATTTGTTGGACAACTTTCTGGAGGTTCTTCATTTTGTTCTGCTCCGAATCAGTCAGATTCATACGGAAAAATGTACACAAACTGGGACCAATGTGGCTCTTCTGCCACTGCCCAATTAAAACCTTGGTTAGATCCTGGAAATACTGGTGCATTAACAATGGACGGAACCTATCAACCTTGTACACCTGTTGCACCTACTTGTGGAATTACTGCTAGCTCAACTACAATTACTGCTGGAGGAACTGTTACATTTTCTGATGGTTCAAGTGGAGTTCCTGACACTTGGGCTTGGAATTTTGACAATACATCACAAGGTGGAGTATCGCCGGCCTCATCTACTGTTCAAAATCCAGGAGTCATTACTTACTCTACGCCAGGAACATATGAAGTTGAATTAGCAGCTTCAAATGCGCAAGGTAATTGTACAACTACAGTTAATATCAATGTTGGAGCGTCTTTAGGTTGTGACACATTGATTAACATTGCGGACACCGATACTTTGAGAATATACAATGCTAACAATGGTTATTTAGCTGGCTGGAACGACTACTTTGATGTTTCGAAAGCAGAAATGTACAGCGGTTATGCGCCATACGCATATCTTAATGGTATGGCTATCTATTTCTACGGTATTAATGACGGTGGCAATGGAGCAACTGTAGACTTTAACATTTGGAATGACAATGCAGGAGCACCAGGAACGATAATAGGGACACAATCTTACAGTTTAGCAACTCTTGATGGTTCTCTAACAAGTGGACAAGGTATACTTGAATTTAATTACTCCCCCGCAATTAATGTAGGTGGCGCAATATTCTATTGTGGAATAACCATGAATGGATTCGGGACAAATGACTCTTTAGGGATGGTAACTAATTCTGTATATGACCCTACACCAAATTCTGGATGGGAACAGTGGGAAGATTTATCATGGCATGATATGGGTAGCGCTTGGAGCGTTCCAGTATCTCAATACATCACCCCTTACGTAACAGACGTGCCTGTCTCGGGTTCAGCTAGCTCAAATATAACCACTGCATGTGCAGGAAGTTCAATTGACTTCACTTCAACAGGAACAAATGTAACAGGAACTACTTGGCTTTTTAATGGTGGTGCGCCAGCAACTTCAACAAATGCAAACGAAACAGTAACTTTTGCTACTGCGGGTAATTATACCGCTTACCTTATTCAAGATGGTTCTTGCGATGGACAAGCAATAGATAGTGTTGAAATCGTTATTACCTCTGGACCCACAACTACTGCAACAACTACCAATCCCGGTTGTGCTGGTAATGATGGACAACTTGTCGTTGCTGCAACAGGTGGCGTTACTCCATTTACATATAGTATTGATGGTGGAACAACATTCCAAACTAGTGATACATTTACAGGATTAACAGATGGCGTTTATACTGTTGTGGCAGAAGATATGAATGGCTGTCAAGGAACATTTTTGGCTACTTTAATTCCGGGCACTGGAACTTTAACTGTTGCTGGAACTACCACAGACCCCGGATGTGCCAATAACGACGGACAAATTGTTGTTGCTGCTGCAGGAGGCTCTCCGGCTTATACGTATAGTATTGATGGTGGAATAACTTTCCAATCTGGAGATACTTTCACTGGATTATCTGCTGGCACTTACAACATTGTTTCTGCAGATGGTACTGGATGCCAAGGTACATCTACGGCAACATTAACCTTAGCAGGAATTACACTAACGGTAAGTTCAACTGCCACAGACCCAAGTTGCGGTGTAAGTGATGGATCAATAGTGACCTCTGTTTCAGGGGGATCTGGACCTTACATATTTAGTAATGATGGTGGAATAACTTTCAATTCAGGAACTACCCCATACTCTTTCGCTAGTTTAGGGACAGGAAGCTACAGCATCGTAGTTGAAGACGCAAACACTTGTCAAGGAACTGAATCGGTTACTTTATCCAATGCCGCAGCACCGTCAGAAACTTCAACTTTTTCTAATATTACCTGTAGCAATGCAAATGATGGATCTATTACAACTACAGCTACTGGAACTGCTCCATTTAATTTCAGTATTAACGGAGGAGTTAATTATATTGCTGGCACAAGCCCTTTTACATCTACTGGACTATCTATAGGAACATATGATATATCCGTGCAAGATGCAAATGGTTGCGTGTCTATTATAAACTCTATAACAATTACGGAACCTACTTCTGTTTCGCATTCAACTACTTCAACCAATGCTTCATGTGGCGCAAACAACGGAACCATAACTGTAACTGCAACGGGAGGAAACAATACATATACATATAGTAATAATAATGGAGCATCATTTCAAGCATCTGGAAGTTTTACGGGGTTAAGTTCTAATACCTACCAAGTAATAGCCATGGATGGTAATGGGTGTACTTCAATTGTGAGTACAGAAACGATTACCGGAACAGGAACTGTTACAACTGCTGCTGCACCAGTTAATGAAACCTGTGCTGCTGTAAATGGGTCAATTGTTCTTACAGGAACAGGAGGTTCAGCGCCCTATCAATATAGTATTGATGGGGGAGCAACATTCCAATCTTCTGGTAGTTTTACCGGATTATCTGCAGGAACTTATAATGTTGTGATTGAAGATGTTAATGGTTGTCAAGGAGCAAACACCTCTACAATCACGAATACGGGTGGGTTTACTCCGACTATTTCTTCAAATCAAACAATCTGTTTCGGCAACTCTGCTACTATAACTAGTGGTGGAGCTGGTTCCGGAGGGACTTACACTTGGGACGGTGGCTTAGGTACAGGTGCAACGCAGGTTGCATCACCGGCTAGTACGACTACTTATACAGTTACTATGGTTGACGGAAGTGCATGTACTGAAACCGCAAGTGTAACAATAACAGTGGAAACTGAGCCTACAGTAATAATAACACCTTCAAACCCCGTTATTTGTGCTGGAGAAAGCGTAACACTAGCAGGGTCTGGAGCTCAGTCATACAATTGGAATACGGGTGCTACATCTGCATCTATTACAGTGTCTCCAACAAACCAAACTACCTATACGGTAATTGGTTCAAACGGGGTATGTCAAGGAGCTGCAGTATCAACAACAATATCTGTTAATTTAGCGCCAGTTATTATTGCTGGATCAGACCAAACTTTAATTGTTGCTGGTGGAACAATCAACTTTAGTAATGCTGGGTCCGGTGCAACTTCTTACTCTTGGAGTTTTGGTGACGGTACATCTTCTACTCTAGGTAGTCCTTCACACACATATACAACAGCTGGTACTTACACAGTCATACTCACGGGTACATTAGGTAACTGTTCATCATCAGACACAATTACTATTAATGTTGGTTTTACAGGACTAGAAGAAGTTAATTTAGAAGAATCTGTTAACCTTTATCCAAATCCAAGCAATGGTGAATTTAATTTAAGTCTTAATTTCGCAATAGAACAAGATGTTGAGATTAGAATATTCAATACAATAGGCGAACTTCTAGCGTCTAAAACAATGAATAATACATCAAGTTCAGTTGTTGAGTTCAACTTAAACAACAATGCTGAAGGTTTTTATTTTGTTAATATTAAAACTAATAATGAAAGCATAACTAAAAGAATATCTATTATTAGATAATAAAAATAGCTTATAATTTTCGTTAAAAAAGGTACTCGATTTGAGTACCTTTTTTTTTGTTTATATCTTTGCCTTATGATAAACCCAAACATTACCCCCCAGGACATAAATTTAATCAACCAAGAAACCATGGTTTCTAATCTTGGAATTGAGTTTACCGAAATCGGAGATGACTTTTTAATTGCAAAAATGCCCGTAGATGAAAGGACGTTTCAACCAATGGGACTGCTACATGGCGGAGCTAATGTTGCATTAGCTGAAACCCTTGGAAGTGTTGGAACATTTTCGATAATTAATGGCAAAACACATTATGGTGTTTGTATTGAAATAAATGCAAATCATATTGGTTCCGTAATGGAGGGTTTTGTATTCGGAACTGCCAAACTAGTGCATCAAGGAAGAACAACCCATATTTGGAATATCGAAATTAGAGACGAAAAACATAAATTAATATCGACTTCACGAATGACGATGATGATCATTGAAAGAAAAAAGTAATGACCGAATTATCCCAACAAGATGGATTTGTCTTTTATCAGAGACCTAACGATCATGAAATACTTTTTATATCAGGAACTTGGGTGAAAATTGATTTGAACTCAAAACCTACTCTTGATGGGTTCATCGTTTCTAATGCAGATAAGTCTGCATCTTTTTACTTAGAAGGTAAAGCAAAAATTCTTTTATCTGAGTATAAGTTAAGTTTAGACAGTAGCTCACTTAAACGTCAAGAACTTGATAAAAAAACCTACCTCAGTAAAGCGGAGTTATTTATAAATGCATGTACAAAGGATATTAGTAAAGTTGTTCTTTCTCGAATTAAAAAATATCCAGTTATTAATGGTGATATTTTTCAAACCTATCTAAACCTCTGTAAAGAGTACAACCATTCTTTTAATTACTTATTCAACATCCCTAATGAAGGAACATGGACCGGAGCTACACCTGAAACATTAATTGAAGGTTCTGCAGAAAAGTACACTACAGTTGCACTTGCCGGTAGCAAACCGCTTGACAATATTAATTGGAAAGAGAAAGAACTTGACGAACAACAATTTGTAACGAATTACATCAAAGAAAAGCTAGAAAGTGAATCTATAAACCATCAATTCAATTCAAACCCAGAAACTGTTACAGCAGGAAATATTGCGCACCTTAAAACAACATTCAATATACAAACAAACAAGTCTCCTTTAGAATTAGCCGACCTACTCCACCCTACCCCTGCTGTTTGTGGCCTTCCTCAAAAAAAAGCACAAGACTTTATTCTTAAAAACGAAGGGTACAACCGCGAATTTTACACGGGATTCCTAGGAATAATTAATAATACATCATGTAGCTTATTCGTTAATTTACGGTGCATGCAGCTATTTAAAAATGAAAACTGGCTTTACGTTGGAGGAGGAATCACTTCCGAATCAAACCCTGATAACGAATGGAGAGAGACAGAATTAAAAACACAAACATTGTTAAATATTTTAGATTAACTATCCCAATAAGGACTCTACTTCGCGCCTATTGTGTAAATTCGCATTATGATTTCGGACAAAAAAAGTGTTCAAATATTAGTAAACCTTTGCGAACAGTATGGAATTAAAAATGTTGTCTTTTCAGCTGGGTCCAGAAACGCTCCCCTAATTATTTCTTTTAACGAAAATCCATTTTTTCATTGCATCTCAATTGTTGATGAAAGATCAGCTGCGTTTTATGCACTAGGAAAAGCGCAACAACTAAGCGAACCAGTAATTATTTGCTGCACATCAGGAAGTGCAGCATTGAATTATGCCCCGGCAATTTCAGAGGCCTATTACCAAAATATCCCACTGCTGGTTATTACATCGGACAGGCCTGCTAAATGGTTAAATAATGGAGAAGGACAGATGATAGACCAGGTGAATATTTTTCAAAATTACATTCATCATAACTACTCATTATCAAGCGATGAAGATGATGAAATCACATCTAAGTGGGAAACCGAAATCAATTCAGCTTTAAATAATGTTAAAGCAATAGCTAATAATACGGTTCATCTAAACATTCCATTTGAGGAACCCCTCTACAATACTATAGAAATTGAAGATGCTTACATACCCAAATATTTGCCTGAAAGCAGAAAAAGACCAGCAATAACAGATACTGATTTTAAAGTTATTTCTAATAAATGGACAAAAGCAAATCGAATCTTAATTCTATGTGGCGTTTTAGAAAAAAGTACAGAATTAAACAATTTACTTAAACAGATAAATGAAAATTGTTCCGTTGCTATTTTAACGGAAAGCACTGCTAATATAAGTGATATAAAATTTATTTCTTCTATCGATAGAACATTAAGCTCGATTAACGAAAATCAGTTAACCAATTACGCACCTGATTTATTAATTACAATAGGAGGTCCTATAATATCAAAAAAAATAAAATCCTTTTTAAGAAATAATAAAGCACAAGAGCATTGGCAAATAAGTTTAGAATCTGCACCAATAGACACATTTACATCTTTGACTAAAAAACTAGATATTTCTCCTTTATCCTTTTTTTCAAGAATACAATTATTAGAGCCCAATTTTGAGAGCAATTTTGGAAACCAATGGTTACAACAATCTTTCTTAGCCCAACAAAAACATGAAGAGTTTATTGTTCAGACTGAATGGAGTGATTTGAAAGCAACAAGCATTATTATAGACACATTACCTGACTTTTCTAATTTTCACATGGGAAATAGTTCTCCAGTTCGATATATTCAATTATTTGAACAGATTAATACGGTCCAGTATAATGCAAATCGAGGGGTAAGTGGGATTGACGGCTGCACTTCTACAATGATTGGAGCCGCTTCTGTCAATAAAAACTTAACCCTTCTACTTTCTGGAGACTTGAGTTTTGTTTATGACATAAATGCACTCTGGAATAATCATCTTACGCCTAATATTCGAATTATAGTAATCAACAATTCTGGAGGAGGTATCTTTAGGATCATCCCCGGGCCTTCTAGCACAAAACAGCTTGAAGATTTTTTTGAAGTAGGCAATAATGTAAATATTCAGCATTTAGTTGCAGCTCATAATATTAATTACTACGCGGCATGTAACCAGGAGTCTTTAGAGAATGCTTTACCTACATTTTATAATGAACAAGAAAATAACCGGCCGGCCGTTCTAGAAATATTTACCCCAAAACAAGCAAATGCCGTTGTATTGAAAAGCTATTTTGCAGCTATTAAAAACAATCCTGATTAGAAATTGAAAGTTCTAAATACTTAGGGGGAGTTCTATCCTTTATAGTTCGTACATTTACAAACGATCATACTTAAACAAAATACCATGGCAAATCTAGAATGGAAAACGGAAAAGGAATACGAAGAAATTACGTTTAAGACCCTTGACGGTGTTGCAAGAATTGCTTTCAATAGACCGGAGTGTAGAAATGCATTTACACCTAAAACAGTGGATGAACTATGGGAAGCATTGGTTATCTGTCATGAAAGCCAAGAAATAGGAGTGGTCTTAATCACAGGAGAAGGGCCTTCGCCTAAAGATGGTGGATGGGCATTTTGTTCTGGTGGCGACCAAAGAGTACGATCTACAAGTGGATATAAAGGAGGTAACGGGGTTAATCGATTTAACATTTTAGATGTTCAGCGTCAGATTCGCTTCATGAACAAAGTGGTTATAGCTGTAGTCCCAGGATGGGCTGTTGGTGGTGGTCATAGCTTACACGTAGTTTGCGATTTAACTTTAGCCAGTAAAGAACATGCTATTTTTAAGCAAACAGATGCTGATGTTGCCAGTTTTGATGGAGGTTTTGGCTCTGCTTATTTAGCACGCCAAGTTGGACAAAAAAGAGCAAGAGAGATCTTTTTCTTAGGAGCAAATTATACGGCTCAAGAAGCTTATGATATGGGAATGGTAAATAAAGTTGTTCCGCATACGGAACTAGAACAGGAAGCTTACGATTGGGCACAACAAATCATGACCAAGAGTCCTACAGCCATTAAAATGTTAAAGTTCGGATTCAATCTTATTGATGATGGATTGGTTGGACAACAAGTATATGCGGGAGAAGCTACAAGACTAGCTTACGGTACTGATGAAGCTGTAGAAGGAAAAAATGCTTTTCTAGAAAAAAGAGAGCCTAACTTCAAGAAGTTTCCAAAGTTTCCTTAACCATTATAATTTCCTAAAGCTACCATTACTATTTCTAGTTTCTTTTTGATTTGAAAAGAAGTGCAATTATGGTTATTAACAACAATTGCAAAGGCTAGATTTCTTCCAGAAGCACTTTTAACATAACCTGCATAGCTTTTAATGCGTGTCATCGTTCCACTCTTTGCTTTTAGATTTCCAGCTATCTTGGTTTTCTTTCCAATACTTCTTAATGTTCCCGTTTTTCCGGCAACTGGCAATGAGGATAAAAATGATTTTGAATATTTACTTTTTAACTTCATATACGCTAAAACCTCAACAAGTTGAGAAGCAGTAATTGCATTAGATCGAGAAAGCCCACTTCCATCATTCATATAGAATCCTGTCATATCAATCCCTTTAGAGCTCCAATATTTCGTAACAGCTAATGTGGATGAAAACACACTTCCGTCACCGTATTTTTTTACACCTATATGTTTTAGTAAATGTTCTGCATACAAATTATTAGAAATAAGATTTGTCCAATAAACAATTTGACCTACAGTAGGGGATTTTGTAATGAAAATAGCCTTTCTTTCCGATTCAAAATAATTCCCTGAAGATTTCATTCTGCGAATAGTAGTTGCATTTCCTCCCAAACTGATTCCATATTCCCATAAAGCCGATTCTAATTCGAAAGCTATGACATATGCAGGTTCATGAGTTGATCCTTTAACCATGTATCCTACTTGCCCTTTTGGTATTGTTCCAGTGACTGTACGTGTTGGATTATTTGGACCGCCGTATATATATGCCAAATCTTTTTTAGTATTTGAAGCTTTAACTTTATTATCTATTATTAAGTCAGGTGTATAAGGGTAAAAACAATCTACAAATGTGGAGTCATGAGCTGATGGACCGGATGAGAACTCAAACTCTACAGTATTATCATAAATAGTTAATCCAGAAACACCAGCACCATAATAATTACCAATATCACCCCAACTCCAAGTAGATGCAACATACTCATCTGAAAACAAAGAAGCATCCCCTATTACACTTCCAGCAATTGAATCAATACCTAATTTTGCTATTTGATCCACCCAACTTGATAGGAACAAACCGTACTTCTCTTTAAAATACTTACTCCCGAGTGTTGGATCTCCCCCACCCTTTATATATATATTCCCATTCAAAACGTTATTGGAGTCAATATATCCATCATACATTATTTTAGTTTCAAATTTCAGATATGAGCCTAAAATATCTAAAGCAGCAGCAGTGGTAACCACTTTCATCGTAGAAGCAGATGGTAAACTTAAATTCGGGTTATAATCGGAAATTATTACACTAGAATCCAAGTCCTTAACAACAAAACTTATTGATGCATTCTTCAATGAAGAATCTTTTGCAAGAGCACTTATGGCAACGTCTATTGAATTCGTTTTATGTTGAGCTTGGACTGCTGCAATCAAACAAATAAACAAAATTAATAATGTGATATGTTTTAGATTATTTTTCACGTAATAAACATCAAGTGATAAGATTAGTTAATATTATTCAATTTTCAGACCATACATCAAATTAATTGAATCCTACTGAAACTTTTATTTCCAAAAACCTTCAATTAAGTAACTATTACTAGTAATTTATAATAGAGTGACATTTTTTCTAAAAAAAGCAAGTATAAAGTTACATTTGCCTAGATAAAAAATAATATGCCAAGAGTCTTAAGAATTATAAATCGATTGAACATAGGTGGCCCTACCTATAATGCTGCTTACCTGACTAAGTATTTATCAAATGATTTTGAAACTCTACTGGTAGCAGGAGAGAAAGATGAGACTGAAGATTCATCGCAATTTATATTGCATGAATTAGGACTGAAACCAATTATTATCCCTGAAATGAAGCGAGCGGTTAATCTTAAAAATGATCGAATTGCTTATCAAAAAATTAAAGAAATAATAGCAGACTTCAAACCAGACATTGTTCACACGCACGCTTCGAAAGCAGGAGCTATTGGAAGGCTAGCAGCCTACAAGATGAAAGTTCCTGTCATACTACATACTTTTCATGGGCATGTTTTTCACTCTTACTTTGGAAAAGTAAAAACCACCATATACAAAACAATAGAAAGAAACTTGGCTAGAAAATCTACCAAAATAATTGCGATTAGTGCTATTCAGAAAAAAGAACTATCCACAATCCATAAAATAGCGAAACCTAATAAAATTGAGGTAATCCCTTTAGGATTTGACTTGAATAAATTCAAAGAAAACAAGAAGGATAAACGCAAGATTTTTAGACAAAAATGGTTAATTGAAGATGATGAAATTGCAATTGGCATAATCGGAAGACTTGTTCCAATTAAAAATCATCATTTTTTTCTGAATGTGGTAAAGAATATTTCGAAACTCACGACTAAAAAGGTTCGATTTATAATTATTGGAGATGGAGAACTTAGAGATGAGTTAGAAAATTATTGTAACCAATTGGAAATAGACTTCTCTACAGAAAAAAATGCTACGAACACTCTTTTAACTTTTACCAGTTGGATTACGGATATAGATGTTGCTTTAGCTGGGTTGGACATTGTAGCCTTAACCTCTAAAAACGAAGGGACTCCAGTTAGTCTGATAGAAGCCCAAGCGGCTGGAAAACCCATAGTATCGACAAATGTAGGAGGTATTGAGAATATTGTGATACCGAATGAAACGGCGCTATTATCAAATATCAATGATGAACAATTGTTTACAGAGAATATGTTATCGCTTATTGAGGATGATAGAAAAAGAATTGCCTTTTCCCAAAAAGGATCGCATGTCTTTAAAAGCTTCCACTACGACCGACTAGTAGGTGATATGGAAAAATTATACTGCCAGCTATTACAATAATTTTAACTTTGTTTTTCAAAGTACTTTTTATTTTAACGATTTTTATTTATACATTTGTACTCTAATCTATTTATATGAAAAATCCAATTGCGCTGCTTCTAGCAGGATTGATGTTTTGGTCCAGTTGCACAATTAACTCGCACGTCATGTTAAAAACACCGAAAGGTTATGTTTTTGATACGCCTCCAGACAAACCAATAGATGAATACATCATATCCGTAAATGACATATTACAGTTTAGATTGTTTGCTAATGATGGGTTCCAATTAATCGATATTGCCGCTGGACAAGGGGGTGTGGCGAATCAACAAGCACTTGCTGCAAGAAGTAACATAAATTACGTTGTTCAGGCAGATAGTTTGGCGCGTCTTCCAATTCTTGGCAACATTAACATCGTTGGAAAGACAATTGTGGAAGCAGAAGCTTTTCTACAAGCAGAATATGCAAAATTTTACGTAGAGCCCTTTGTAATCCTAACCATTTCGAATAAGCGGGTTATCGTTTTCCCCGGTACAGGAAGTTCTGCTCAGGTAGTAAACCTCTCAAATAATAATACAAACCTAATAGAAGTATTGGCTTTGGTTGGCGGAATAACCTCCAACTCCAAAGCAAGTCGCATAAAAATTGTACGACAAACAAAAGTAAAAAAAGACGTTTACCTTGTAGATCTTTCTACTATCGAAGGCATTAAAGCAGGCAGCATGATTGTGCAAGCGAATGACATTATATATGTGGAACCAAATCCAAACCTTGCCAGAGAAGCATTAGGTGACATCACGCCAATTGTATCATTATTGTCCAGTGCTTTATTCATTTGGGCAACCCTTACAACCATTAAAAACACTCCATGATCTCGGAAGACATACAGAAACAGAACGAAACACTCGAAAGATATAAAGAAAGGGTTACCAACTTTAGTAACAACTTTGAGATTGGGTTATTCGTTTATCTTTTAAAGAAAAGTATTCTAATTTACATCCTTATTTTTGCTATTGCAATTGCTTCTGGCTATCTATACATTCGATATACCGATCCTATTTATGCATCAGATCTGATTATGCAGATCAATAAAAAAGATCAAGCTGGGCAGCTTCTTAATGTTTATTCATCTTTCCAAGATAATACGCAGTTAACATCCGATGTTGAATTGCTTAGCTCATCTTTTATGCTAGAAAAAGCTATTAATGCTATGCCTGTAAAAATTGGGTATTTTTCAAAAGGAGAAATTCTATCTTCAGACAGGTATAAATCCTCTTCTTTTAAAATTGTAGATTTCACCATTATAGACTCATCCATAATGAATAAAAAAATATTCATTTCATCTGATGGCAATGATAAATATATTTTGAAAAATGAGGATGGAACTATACTAAATGATGAATTATTTAGTATAGGTGATTATATATCTAACAAATATTTTTCTTGTACATTTTCGGTGCTAAATATAAATTCATTTGTAGAAGAATTGGAAATAAATGAATTGTACTTTGTTTTCAACGACATTAAAACGGTTGCTGCAAGTGTTAAAAGCAAAATTGAAGTAAATATCGAAAATACGCAAGCAAAGACCATTAGAATACAATTTAAACATAAAAATGCAAAATTCACTTCAGATTTAATCTCAACGCTGGCATCCGAATATAATAAATTCGTTTATGAGCGTCAAAATACAAGTTCAGCGAACATCGTCGAGTTTATTGCAACTCAAAAAGACTCTGTTGATGTAAGACTCAAAGAAAGTGAAAGATTAATACAAATATTTCAAAAAAGTAATGATATCCATAAGACAGCGGGACTGACAAATTCTATACTCTCTCAAATTGAAAATATAGAAAAACAAGTAGTCGAAATTGAAATTCAAAATTCAATTTTAGGAGAAATTCAATCATTACTCTCTGCCCAAGGGCTGGAATCAGACATGGCTTCAATAATCCCTGTATTAATAGGTATGGAATTCAAATCAAGTCTAAACAACTTGATTGTCAAATTAAAAGAAGCAATTGATAACAAAACAGCACTCTTACGCACAGTCACGCCGGATAATGACCATATATCAAGGATAAATAAAGAGATTAAAGTTCAAATAAAGTTAATTATTGACGCAATCGAAATTTATAATAACCAAGGAAGAAAAAAGCTAAGCATAATAAACGAAAAAATAAAATACCTGGAGAGCCAATTATACACACTTCCTGAAAAAGAATTAGAATTAGCAAGACTAAATCGCGTGCTAGAGATTAATAATAAATATTATACGCTACTATTAGAAAAAGAAACTGAATACAAACTTTCAACTGCAGGGCTAACTACGTATAACGAAATTCTAGAAGAGGCCAAGGTACCAACAACCCCTATTACACCAAGAAAAACATTCACTTATTTGCTTGTATTTTTTGGGGCCTTTATGTTAAGCGTTCTTTTTGCGGTAATTAAATATTTGATGCATGATCAAATTACATCCTTAAACGAAATCACGAAGTCATCAAGTGCTTCCATCGGAATATTAGGAATTGTCCCGAAATATAAATCGAATATTCCCATATCTCAACTGATTGTTGATAAAAGTCCAAAGTCAAAAATAACGGAATCCTTCAGAACCATACGGACGAATATGCAGTTTATATCCAATATAAAAAGTGCAAAAATCGTGGCGATAACGAGTACCATCTCTGGAGAAGGAAAAACTTTTATTGCATTAAATCTAGCTGGTATCATTGCTTTCTCCGGTAAAAAAGTGATTGTTTTAGATTTGGACATGCGAAAACCAAAGCTACATCTTGGTTTTGGAGCTGAAAACAACAACGGTATGAGTACACTATTGATAGAAAAAGACTCTGTAGAAAATTGTATTCGACACAGTGATTTAGACGGTTTAGATTTTATTACAGCCGGGCCCATACCGCCTAACCCCTCAGAACTAATCATTAACGGAAAGCTTGATGAATTGATTAAAAAATTAAAACTAGATTATGACATGATCGTCATTGACACCCCACCAGTAGGTCTGGTAACAGATGGGGTTTCTGTAATACAAAAAGCTGATTATCCCATTTACATATTTAAAGCAAACTACTCAAAGAAGAATTTTATTCAAAATGTAGATCGAATTATTAATGAAAATAACGTTCCAAAACTTGCTGTTATTCTAAATAGCGTTGACGTTGAAAGTAAAGGGTATGGATATAACTATGGATATGGATACGGATACGGATACGGATATAACTATGGTTCATCTACTGCTTATGGAGGATACTATACTGATGACGACTCAACAATTGAAAAGACAGGCTTTTTTAATAAATTATTCAAAAAACGCAAAAAGTAACCAAGATTTATAAACTTCCTCTTAACTTTGCCTTCGCATTGAAATGAAAATCGAAAGCACACATATTGAAGGATTATTGGTAATTACACCAACTATTTTTAAAGACGATCGAGGATACTTTTTTGAATCTTTTAATAAGAAAATATTTGAAGAAAAAACAAAATCTTCAATTAATTTTGTTCAAGACAATCAATCAAAATCTGAGAAGAATGTGCTTCGGGGATTGCATTTTCAAAACCCTCCATTTGACCAAGGCAAATTAGTTCGGGTTATAGCAGGCAGTGTTTTAGATATTGCCGTTGATATTCGAAAAAAATCTTCTACTTATGGCCAGCATTTTAAAATTGTTTTAGACACCCAAAAACAACAAATCCTATGGATACCGAGTGGCTTCGCCCATGGCTTCGTTAGCCTAGAAGATGATACAATCTTTTCTTATAAATGCACGAACTACTACCACAAAGATTCTGAAGGCTGCATCCTTTACGATGACAATAAAATTGGCATTGACTGGGAGGTGCAAAACCCAATTTTATCAGCAAAAGATAAAGTTGGAGAAAATTTTAGCAACTTTGTCTCTCAATTTTAAGCAACGTGGAAGGATCAGAGTCTTTATTTATTATCTATTCATCATTTTTCGTAAGCATTGTACTATTTAGTGTTTTGCTTAATACAATTATGCTGAAGTTTGCAACAAACCTGGGCATAAGAAATAGTGAGCAACCTGTTATGCGATGGAGTAATATTGCTAAACCTGCTCTTGGAGGAATAACACTTTACATTTCATTTTTAATCTCATCAACATGTTTCTCCATCTTTTTTGACGAAGTTTTTAATGATTTAGATACCCTAGGAACCCTCATATCGGTGGCTATTGGTTTTATGATGGGACTTGCAGATGATGCATACAACACGAAACCCATAATCAAATCTCTTGCACAAGTTTGTTGTGGGGTAATACTCGTAGCAACTGGAACTTTTATTCATTTCTTTGAGAATGACTACTTGAACTACATATTAACTGTGCTATGGGTTATAGGAATTATGAATTCCATCAACATGTTAGACAATATGGATGGAATAACAACCATTGTCTCTATTTTCATATTGTTAATCGCCCTATTTTATCTAGCCATTCACAACGACTACAATAACTTCGACTTTTTTGCAATTTTAGGTGTGCTGGCGTCCTTAACTGCATTTTTATTCCACAATTGGAACCCCTCAAAAATGTTTATGGGTGATACCGGAAGCCAATTTATTGGTGTATTTTTAGCAATTATCAGTATCAAATATATATGGAATGCAACCAGTTATGCTAATATAATTGAAGTTAATCCGTATCAACAAATTTTGACCGTAATAATGGCATTTATTCTTCCAATAATTGATACAACTTGCGTTGTAATTAATAGAATATCAAGAAAGCAATCACCCTTTGTTGGGGGAAAAGATCATACGACTCATCACCTATCCTATCTGGGTTTAAATGACAGTCGTGTTGGGTTTGTGTATCTTGGAATAGCTGCTCTATCCTTAATTATATGTTTTGCATCATTTCGTTATATAGAAAACTGGAATTGGATACACACTTCTATATTTGGATTGTACTTCTTATTTTTATTCGGAATTATGTTTTACATAACACAACAAAATAAGAATAAAAGATAATGAGCTCAATTAAACGCCCCGCGCTCATTCTTATAGGAATAACAATAGGATTAACCACATTTTTGTTGATTGGATTCAATAACTCTAGCAAAACTGAACAAACGCATTTAACAGAAAAAAAAGACCAATCAAGCGTTACTGCATCCGATAGCTCCTACCGGACTTTTGTAAAAGACAATTACAAAATTTACAGCATTCCTGTTCCCGCTAAGCCAATATTTGCAAATGAACTTGTACCAAAACAGAACATCGATGTATATGAAAGGTTAGATAGGGAAATGATTGTTAACACCTTCTGGCACTCAAATACTTTTTTGATTCACAAAAGAGCTGCTAGGTGGTTCCCTGTTATTGAACCAATTCTTGCAGAAAATAATATTCCTGATGACTTTAAGTACCTAGCTGTAATTGAAAGTGGACTTGACAATGTAACATCTCCGTCTGGAGCCAAAGGATTTTGGCAATTCATGAAATCCACTGGAGAAAGTTATAATTTAGAAATCAACGAATACGTTGATGAGCGCTACCATTTAGAAAAAGCTACTCAAGCGGCTTGTGAATATCTTCAAATAGCATATAACAAATTTGGAAGTTGGACACTTGCAGCTGCCTCTTATAACATGGGTAAAACTGGACTTCAAAATAAACTTGATGAACAAAAAACTACAAGTTATTATGATTTACTCTTGAATATAGAAACAGGAAGGTACGTATACAGAATAGTTGCTGCGAAATACATTTTGTCCAATTCTGAAAATTATGGTTTTAATATTAGACAGGAAGATTTATACCAGCAATACCAAACTAAAAACATCAAGGTTGATTCAACTATCAATGATTTAACCGATTTTGCGCTTCAGCATAACTCAAATTATAAAACGATAAAATTACTCAATCCATGGTTACGTGGAAAGAAGTTACCGAATTCAAACAGAAGCAATTACACCCTTAAACTGCCATTAGAAAATTCTAATTTAGATCCCGTCAGTACTTCAAAGAAGTAATAATATGGAGGATGATTTTATCATAGAAGATGGTTTTATTGAAGTCTTTGGAGCAAGGGCCCACAATCTTAAAAATATAGATATAAAAATACCCCGAAACAAGCTAGTGGTAATAACTGGAATAAGTGGTAGTGGAAAGTCATCACTTGCGTTTGATACCATATTTGCAGAAGGACAAAGAAGGTATATTGAAACGTTTTCTGCCTATGCGCGTCAATTTCTGGGAGGATTAGCCAGGCCTGAAGTAGATAAAATTACAGGTTTGAGTCCCGTAATTTCAATAGAGCAAAAAACGGTTAGTAAAAACCCGAGATCTACGGTAGGTACGATTACAGAAATCTATGATTTTCTAAGATTACTTTATGCAAGAGCTTCGGAAGCCTATTCTCCGGAAACAGGAAAACAATTAGTCAAATACTCCGAGAAACAAATTATTGACTTAATTGGAAAAGAATTTATTAATGAAAAAATCATCATTCTTACTCCATTAGTTAAATCTAGAAAAGGGCATTACAGAGAGCTTTTTGATAAGTTTCACAAACAAGGTTTTTTAAAAGTACGAATCGATGGTGAGATAACTGAGATTACTCCAGGACTAAAACTTGATAGATATAAAACACATACTATTGAAATTGTTATAGACAGAATCAAAGTAGATGAAAACTCAAAGCAGCGCTTAGCTAAAGGAATTGAGCTTGCACTAAAGAAAGGTAAAGGTGAGCTACTCATAATTCAACCGAAAAAAAATGAGATAAGGCACTTTAGTAGCTCTTTAATGTGTCCTTCCAGTGGCTTCTCTCTTCCCGAACCAGAACCAAATGTATTTTCATTTAACTCTCCTTATGGAGCTTGTAATAAATGTAATGGACTCGGTGAAGTAACAGAAGTTGATATTAATAAAATAATACCTGATCCAAAACTTTCGGTTAAAAAAGGTGGGATTGCTCCTTTGGGAAAATATCAAGAAAATTGGATATTTAAACAAGTCGAAGTTATTCTCATAAATGCTGGCCATAATTTATCCACACCGATAAAAGAAATTTCAGAAGACATTTTAAACAAACTTCTATACGGTACAGACGAACTAATAAAAATTATTGGAAATTCAGGTGTCCATGAAGTTGTATCGAACTTTGAGGGGATAATTAATTTTGTTACAAGACATCAAAAAGATCAAGGTTCGAAAGGAATACAAAGATGGGCTGATAGCTTTACCAATAAAATTAAATGTTTCGCATGTAATGGAACTCGATTAAAAGATGATTCATTATTATATAAAGTTAATGGTACTTCGATTTCAGAATTAACTGCAATGGACTTGTCTGACTTAGCAAATTGGAACAACTCACTTGAGGAGGCATTATCCGATAATCAGTGGGTAATTGCAAAAGACATTGTAAAAGAAATCAAAGATAGAATTCAATTTCTATTAAATGTTGGTCTTAATTATCTATCACTTAATTTAAGCGCTAGAACCTTGTCGGGAGGAGAAGCTCAAAGAATTAGATTAGCTACGCAAATTGGCTCAGAATTAACAGGTGTGCTTTACATTCTTGATGAACCATCCATTGGACTGCATCAGAGAGATAATCATCGGTTAATTGAATCTTTAGCCAAACTAAGAGAAAGTGGTAATTCAGTAATTGTGGTTGAACACGATAAAGACATTATGCTCCATGCTGATCATTTAATTGATATTGGCCCGGGAGCTGGAATCAACGGTGGTCAAATTGTTTCTCAAGGTTCACCATCCGAATTAGATAAAGCAAATTCAACTACTGCAGATTATATTCTTGGCAAAAAAGAAATAGCAATTCCAAAAAAAAGAAGGAAATCATCAGGGAAAAATTTAATCCTCAAAGGCGCATCAGGACATAATTTAAAAGATGTAAATGTAAAGTTCCCTTTAGAGGTATTCATTTGTGTTACGGGTGTTTCTGGGAGTGGGAAATCTTCATTGATAAACGAAACTTTGTACCCAATTCTCAATCAACATATCTATAGAGGAGTAAAAAGACCCTTGCCTTATAAGTCAATAAAAGGATTAGAACACCTGGATAAGGTTATTGAAATTAATCAATCCCCTATTGGCAGAACACCAAGATCCAATCCATCAACATATACTGGATTATTTACTGAAATTAGAAAACTTTTTGCAGAACTGCCTGAATCTAAAATTAGAGGATACAAAATAGGAAGATTCTCTTTTAATGTAAAAGGAGGAAGATGTGAAAAATGCAAAGGAGCTGGGTTAAAACTTATCGAAATGAACTTCTTACCGGATGTGTATGTCAGTTGTGAAACTTGTCAAGGGAAAAGATACAACAGAGAAACACTTGAAGTTAGGTATAAAGGACATTCGATTAATGATGTGTTGGAGATGTCTATTCATGAAGCTGTTACCTTTTTTAGCCATATTCCAAATATCTATATAAAAGTAGACACATTGAACTCTATTGGCTTGGGTTATGTTAAATTAGGACAACCTTCCACAACGCTTTCTGGCGGGGAAGCCCAAAGAATAAAATTAGCAACAGAACTTTCTAAAAGAGACACAGGGAAAACCTTCTATATTTTAGATGAGCCCTCAACCGGCTTGCACTTTCAAGATATTCAATTACTCCTAGATGTGTTAAACAGGTTAGTTGATAATGGTAACTCTGTTTTAGTAATTGAGCATAACCTTGATATAATCAAAATCGCCGACCATATTATTGACCTTGGCCCAGAAGGTGGTAAAAATGGAGGCAGTATACTTTGCCAAGGAACACCTGAGAAGATTATTACGAATAAAGAAAGTCACACCGCAAGATACCTTGCACAAGAATTGAGCTAATATCCATTTTTCGTTGGAACTTTCTTTTAAATTCTACGTAAAGACTTCGTTGTGATTTCCACGATAATCAATGAATAAAAACCAAAATAGATGAGCGATAGAAATAGAGTTGAAGAATCCTTCAAGAAAAAGGATTGGAATGAAATTAAAACAAATGACAGTTGGGCAGTTTTTAAAATTATGTCTGAATTTGTTGAAGGATACGAAAGGTTAGCTAGAATAGGGCCTTGTGTATCGATATTTGGTTCTGCAAGAACAAGCGAGGATCACGAATATTATAAATTAGCTGAAGAAATTGCTTATAAGCTTACCCTTAATAATTACGGTGTAATTACTGGAGGCGGCCCAGGGATAATGGAAGCTGGAAATAAAGGAGCAAGAAGAGGGAAAGGTACATCTGTTGGCTTAAATATAGAACTCCCTTTTGAGCAACATTACAACCCATATATTGATAACGATAAAATGATCAACTTTGATTATTTCTTTGTTCGTAAAGTTATGTTTGTTAAATATGCTCAGGGGTTTATTGTTCTTCCAGGAGGTTTTGGGACACTTGATGAACTATTTGAGGCCTTGACATTAATTCAGACTAAAAAATTAGGTAAATTTCCTGTAATCCTAGTAGGAACTGCTTATTGGACAGGCTTATTAGATTGGATAAAGTCAACTCTTCTCGAAAAAGAAAAAAATATAAGTGCAGATGATTTAGATTTAATTAAAATTGTTGACTCAGCAGATGAAGCGGTAAATGAGATTAACATTTTTTATAAACAAAATACACATTCCCCTAACTTCTAATATCTATCCTGTTGTCATAAGTTTAATAATTAAATTAGTTTGTGTATTTTTACAGTTACTTAGTAACGATTGGTCTACGGAATTATCATATTCGACTTAAAAAACTAATTTATGAAAAATGTAATACTATTCCTTTTACTTGCTGTAACTTCAATAGGAATGGCACAGGAAGAGGAGTCAAAAACTGAATATAAAGGTGCTTTGGATTATTTTACCATTGGTATTGGAACTGGGTTTTCTAGTTTTGTTGGTGATTTAGCCACGGATTCGAAAGTCTCAAGACTTTCGAATATTAGAAGTTGCTACACATTTAATTTAGAACATCGTTTTGGTGATGTTGCTGGAGCGCAAATTGATTTACTATATGGATCATTAGCATATAATGAAAATTCAAGTGTTATTGCAAATAATAGAAATTTTGAATCTCCGCTTTTGCAAATAGGGATCAACTTTGTTTTTCATATGGATGATGATTTGATTTTTAAACGAAATTCTCCATTCTCACCATACCTTTCTGCAGGAATAAGTTATTTAACATTTGATGCAAAATCTGATTTACAAGATAAAAATGGAAATGACTACCATTACTGGGAGAATGGGACTATTAATGACGCTGCATTTACGGATACAGATATGGACACAAATGCTGTTCAACTTATAAGAGACTATACTTACGAGAGTCAGTTAACCGACTCTACAGAAAATTACAGCAGGACCTCTCTGTCAATTCCATTAACATTTGGACTAAAATGGAAATTTAGTGACCGCACACAAGGAAGGGTTTTCGGATCATACAACTTAGCGCTTACAGATCGAATTGATAATTATAAAGAAAATGGAAATAATGATAAGTTTATTTACGTTGGATTCTCGTTGCATTATGTAGTGGGAAGAAAAGATCAAGAACTAAAACATCGATATGACGATGTTGATTTCGCTGAATTAAAAAAAGGCGATGACGATGGTGATGGAATTATTGATACTGAAGATGCATGTCAGCATACTCCAAAAGGAGTTGAAGTAGACGCTTCTGGATGCCCCATGGATGAAGACAACGATGGTGTTCCAGATTATCTGGACAAAGAAAAAGGAACTAAGAGTGGTGCGCAGGTAAACGAAATGGGTATGGAAATAACGGATGAATTATTAGCTACGCGTGCTTCAGCAAGAGACTCTATAGAAACGGTTAGACATGAATCTTTTTCAGACGATGCTTCTTTAGCTACACTTAAAAAAATAAGTGACAATATTGAGAAAAACTGGGCCGACAACGATAATTTAAGCGGTAGTTCTAATATTCCTGAAAATTTACGAGAAGCAGATTCGAACGGAAATGGAATTATTTCTGCAAGTGAAATTACTGAAGCTATTGATGGGTTCTTCGAAGGCTCTAACAACTTTACAGTTAAAATACTTCATGACCTTATAGACTATTTCTTTGAACAGTAAATTTCATTATATACTTAATTTTAAAAATGCGACTATGGTCGCATTTTTTGTTCCTTATTAACAAACTTCTGTAGAAAATTATAAAAAGGCACCTCTCTAGTACATTAAACTTAGGGTATTTTTGGTTGTAAATAAGCAAAATATACAGCTATGTTTAAATCATTGTTCATCTCATTAAACTTAGTAGGGCTTATCCTACTACCATTTTTATATATTGGAGAGGTTTCCGTTATCCATGAGTTACCTTCTGAAGTTGCAGAGGGAAAAAGTGTAGAGGTTTCAATAATTATCAATAAAGGTGTGGCAACTGGTCCAGCACGATTGGCGCTTAATTTTGAGAATGCCCCTGGGATATTAATAGATGAAGTGTCAAATGCAGGTGCTTCATTTTCCTTTGATAATTCAAAAGCTTTATTTGTCTGGTATTCCATTCCCGCAGAAGAAACAATCACATTAAAATATAGATTAACAGCGGAAGCTGGATCAATTGGAAATAAAACTATTGACGGCACTTTTTCTTACTTGGACGGGGAAGAAAGAAAGTCAGAAACGATAGATCCAATTACATTTACTGTATCTGAAGGAACAAACTCAAGCAATACAACCGCAAGTGTAGAAAATAACACGAGCCAAAATACACCCGTGTCTGGAATTAGAACCATCGAAAGAAATGGCGATGAATACATCGTAGCTGTTTCGATAACAAAAGGAAACCAATCTGGATTTTCTAGATTAAAAGAACGCATACCTGTTGGCTTTACTGCCTCCAAAATTGAAGCTGGTGGAGGTGTATATAAATTTACAAATAACATAGTAAAGTTTTTATGGACTAATATTCCTGAAGACAAATCTATAATAAACGTTTCATACAGACTTACACCTACTGAAAATGCCCCTCAAGATTTTACTATTACAGGATATTTCTCAGCTGAATTTTTAATGGTGGATGATACACCACAAAGCATAGATATTCCAGCAGTTACAATCGGTAAAACGGCTGAAGAAATAGCTGAAGAAATAGCTGAAGAAGTAGCTGAAGAAGTAGCGGAAGAGGTAGCGGAAGAAGTAGTGGAAGAAGTAGTGGAAGAAGTAGTGGAAGAAGTAGTGGAAGAAGTAGTGGAAGAAGTAGTGGAAGAAGTAGTGGAAGAAGTAGTGGAAGAAGTAGTGGAAGAAGTAGTGGAAGAAGTAGTGGAAGAAGTAGTGGAAGAAGTAGTGGAAGAAGTAGTGGAAGAAGTAGTGGAAGAA
>Ga0209406_1000174_pt1 | contig 57133 bp, 90 predicted proteins | sample COGITO_mtgs_1204_FD_184808 | JGI IMG/M metagenome (GOLD analysis project Ga0209406, IMG submission 184808) | Pelagic marine microbial communities from North Sea - COGITO_mtgs_120426 (SPAdes) (version 2) | ecosystem: Environmental > Aquatic > Marine > Epipelagic ... | reverse complement strand
TACTCTTAGTGATACCCACAACACCTAATTTCTTAGCAAGATCAGTGAGTTGTTCTTTAGAGAAACGCATACATTGAATACCGTTAATCTGAATATTGAAAACCGAATTGCGCTTTTTCTTTGGTTCAGTCTTAGTCTTTTTAACTGGGGTACGGGGTCCAATTTTCTTCTTAGGACCCCTCTTTTTAGGTGCACCCTTAGTGAGTTCCTTAGGAACCTGTCCGGTAATTTCAACATCACCGTTGGTATTCATAAGCTTAATGAGAGCTATGGCATCATTGTAAGCAACGAGCATATCAGCTGGGCTTGGAGAACCAGAAATCTGAACATTTCCAGATTCAGAAAAGTTATATTTATGTCCCTTGTAATTTACGTACATAAAGGGGGAAAGTTCGGGTTCGTAGCTTAATTTAGTTACACCGGATGAAGCATACATTCTGGATTTGCCAGCAATAGAAGATAAAGCTTTAAAATTACCATTAAATCTAAATTGACCACTGAGATTATTGTACTCGAAGGGGTTGTACAAATAAGCTTCCTTATCGGTATATGTGTTAACGATGTAACGCCTTATGAGTTCAGGTTGATTTGCAATATTAGTACCGATAAAGCCACCGGAGAAGCGAATCTTACCATTCTTGTAAATGTTCACGGTACCACCCTTCGCTTCAGTGCCATTAGAAACGGTAACCTTTATCTGAACTGTAAAGAAGTTCTTTTTAATATCACCCTGCTTTCCATACTCGCGTGTATGAGAGAAACCCTCCCTCATCGCACCAAACCTACCTATAATTTGTGTGGTATCCAGATAAAGACCCTCACCGATAGAGGTTCTTGCTTGAGGAACCTTCATAAGTATTTTTTTAAGATCAATGAGATCACCCTGTTGGGGGAACTCCTTATTTACTGTAGCGTTGAACATACCTGGATTTAACTTACTGAAAGCGAGTTGTAAGGGTTGAGTAACTGGAAATCTTCCTGCAATGTTAGTGGAGGGGGCTGGAATGGGTGGTTCAAACTCTCTGAGTACATTGTTAATCATTTTTTTGTTTTCATTTGGAAGTTTGTTATAGTTTGCGTTGCTATTCCAGTTTGAATCAACTGCGTCGGAAAATTCATTATAATTAGCATTACTCATCATGTTTTTTTCAAGGCGATTTGGGAACTCTTGTCTTTTTAACATATTAGCTTCAAGCTCTCTGGCGAAGTTGTTGTTATTGTTGCTGTTATATGACGCAACCGAACTTGTATTGGCAGAAGGGCGTAACTCTACACCCGACTGTTTCACAAATTCTTTGAGCTGTTGGCTCATTATTACTAATTAGTAGTATTTTTTTTAGTAGTCGTCTGTGAAACCGAGACTCTCGTCAACTACATCAAGACCGTAGACTACCGGCTGCCTTGGGTATGTACGACCATTATATGTCACAACTTCCTCCCTGACCTCAATCTCTCTGGAGCTGAAAGGACCAGCATAGAAATCCTGTGTAAACTTATGTCTTCCCAAGTTGTTTGCCTGACAATGTTGGTTGAACACCTGTACAAATAGCTTCTGAGGGACAAAGAGATCCTTGTCGTACTTGATTAGAGTGCTCTCCAAGAAGTTGTGGAGGGAGCTCGCCACCATCGCGACTTGCTTTTGAATCTTCTTGAAGTACTCCGGTACAACATTCCAGATATCCTTATTCCTGTACTTATTAGAGTAGTCAATATAAGCTCTCACACACTTGAGAAGAATAATAGGAAGTTCATTGTTCAGCTTCTCATCGAGTTGGGGATCTGCTTCCTTCACCTGCTTCGCAAAGTTCCACGCGAGAATACGACGAAGCACAGATCCTGAGTTATCCTTCCAATTAGGAACTTCATTACCACCAAGCACACCTGGTGTCGTCCATTCAATAGACACAGCAGTCTTATTCTTCACAGCCACAGAGACATCTTCACCTGATACCATAGACTGAAACTCTGCCTGTTCAAGGGCGAGATCACCTTTCACCTCTGGTGCGATGAACATGAAAGAATCTTTGATGGCAGAGAGACCGAACTTCTTCTCAATGTTGTTTGAGAGTGTTCCAACGTCCTCGTTCTCATAGAACTTCTTGAAAACTTTTGTAATTAACGTACTCTTACCAGACCTCGCAATACCCTTGAAGAATGGAATAACTTGCCACGCATCCAACTCGCCCACGTCAAAGCAAAGACGTCCACCCATGACATATGCCCAGTCACATACATCTGTGTCAAACTTTTGATACTTCAGAACTGAATCAAAAAATGGTGTGGGAATATCTTGCCACTTCTTAATGTGTGAAAAGTCGTCAAATTGCTGATCAAAGTACTTGCACGCAATAATAGTGGGATCTAAGCATCTAAACTCAGCACTTTCATATGGGTAAAAGCGACAATCATATACACCTTGATCAGGGAGCCACTCCTTACCGACAAATACACCATTTCTGAAACTCCAAACATGTCTACGCTTAGTAATCTCTGGAAACTGAGCATCTATGCATTTGTTCATATTATCAACAACATCTCTGTAGACATTGCCACGACTTGTGAAGTTCTTCCACATAGCAAAGTCGTCATCTTTTTGCGAAAGAGAGTAAACAAACTGTTCAATGGTAAACTTGGGTTGCCATGCACGAGTTCTATGTCCTTCAATTGTACGAGTCTCTTCACAACACTGTCCCTTGTACCGTCTGTATCCAGATTTGTATGTTTGATCCAGAGAATACAAGAGGCATTTCTGATACGGAGTTGAACTTTCAACTTCTTCTTCATCCATTGTGGAGGGATCTCCAGAAGCGCTAAACTGTGGTAAAGCAGTAGGGTTATCTACACGTTCAAATGATGTGTAGTGACGACGGATATTTTCATATCCATCACTTAGCTGCTTCAATACATTATTAATCCTTCTCACAATAGTCATACCATCGTCATTAGGTTCTTTTTTGTGAATCTTCAGGTCCCTGGCGTGATTTTTTAGATTGATTAGATAAGTTCGCTGCTTATCCCGGATACCCTTAATGGCAAGGACATCAATTTGACTCGGGTTTGGATTTCCAAATTCGTCAAAGTTGTCAGAATGAACAAATTGACGATAACCCAATTCACGGGCATTTCTAAAGTCGTTAGTCTTCAGATACCACGCATTTTCAAACTTATCCAAAGTAGTATAGACCTGTTCTTCTTTCATTGACTGAATGTGTTCTTTCTGAAGCTCAACTAGTGCTTCATACTTATTTGGATCCTTGTCAATGAAATGGGTATGCTCCATTCTCTAATTTAATAGACTACGATTTTTCTTTCTAAGCTGATTTTTGGGGGTGCATTCGAGAAAGCATTTTAATTAGAATTTTATTTTGAGTCTCAAGTTGGAAACAAAGATTGACGATGGCGGAGCACACAGTATCTCCATCAGGGGTAGCAAGGAGAGAAGTCATGAGACCTGCGATGTCCATGTTGTCCTCATCGTCATCGTCGTTAATTTCATATTCGTCATCACTTAGGAGAATTTCCTCATCCTCATCCTCATCCTCAAACTCCTCCTCCTCTGACATAATTTCACCTTCTTCAATTTCCTCTATAGGTTCTTCTTGCTCAGGACGTGATGACATTTAACCTACACTGAGAAAAATCAAAATGAAAAATGCCGCGTTAACCCCAATTTTTTTTCTCTGTGTATAGTACAACAACTCTCAAAATGGCCGGTGGTCTTATGCAACTCGTGGCTTATGGTGCCCAGGATGTCTATCTGACTGGCAACCCTAAGGTAACTTTCTTCCAGGCGGTTTACAAGCGCCACACTAACTTCGCGATGGAGAACATCGAGCAGACTGTCAACGGTACCCCCGCTGCGTCTGGTCGCGTCTCCGTCACTGTCGCCCGTAACGGTGATCTTGTCGGCGACATGTACGTCGAGCTTGAGTCCGCCGCGGCGAACTCCCGCACCTCCGAGGGTGATGATGCTTGCTGGGTGGCTGAGCGTGCAATTTCCAGCGCAGAATTATCAATCGGTGGTCAAAGAATTGACAAGACCTACCAGCGTTGGTGGAGGCTTTACTCCGAGCTCTACCTCGATGAGTCCAAGAAGGCTACCTGGGGTAAGATGACCACTGCCACCACTGGCAAGACTGTCTATTTGCCCCTAGTCTTTTTCTTTAACCGCAATCCCGGACTTTTCCTCCCACTAATTGCTCTGCAGTACCATGAGGTGCGCATCGATTTCGATTTAACTTCCGATTTCGGCAGCTATACCGCTACCACCTTCAAGGTTTACGCTAATTACGTGTACCTCGACACTGAGGAGCGTAGGCGATTTGCCCAGAAGGGTCACGAGTACCTCATTGAGCAGGTTCAGCACACTGGTTCGGACACCGTCACCGCGGGTACAACTTCCAACAAGCGCCTCTCCTTCAACCACCCCGTTAAGGAGCTCGTGTGGTGTTTCAACGACCCCGCGACCGCGAACGCTGCCACCTCTCTTTGGAACTTCTCCAAGTACCCCGGTGCTACCGACATTATCCTTGAGTCTGATGCCCAGACTGAGGCTTCCGGTAACTGCTACGTGCCCATCACCCAGGGTACCGGCGTTCCCCTCCTTGCCTGCGGTGAGGGCGCTTCGTTGGACAAGTTCACCGAGGAGTGGGCTGGTCCTCTCACCGACTTCAAGCTTGTCCTCAACGGTCAGGACAGGTTCAAGGCTCAGAAGGGCAAGTACTTCAACCAAGTCCAGAGCTACAACCATCACTCTGGTTGCCCCTACCCCGGTGTGTACTCGTACTCTTTCGCGCTCAAGCCCGAGGAGCACCAGCCTACCGGCACTTGCAACTTCTCGCGCATTGATAACGCGCAGGTTGCTGTCACCATCCCCTCTGGTATCGCCTCCACCACCATGCACATGTTCGCGGTTAACTACAACGTCCTCCGCATCCAGTCCGGTATGGGTGGTCTTGCCTTCTCTAACTAAGCATACAAATCAATTTTGTATTTGCTATTAAAAATAATTAATTAGATCTTCATTTTTAAATCACATGAAAAATGTTATTTAAAAACGAAATACGTCATCATAATATGATCCTTCAACCCTATTGCTTTGTTGGAAGGCGTACATATGCTCAAAGAACTAAGGCTAAATATTGGAAAGCTAAAGAAAATGCAAATAAGACGTGTATGAAAAACCCGGATGCACTTAATTGTGCAATTCGACATAGACGATGTGAAAACTGTCCATTTAATAGGTTTTTCAGGTCTGATAAACCACGTGAATAGTTATGACCGGTGGTTCATCATTGTATCCGTAGTATCTCATAGAAATACCAAATTGATGCATTAAATCTGTATGTATTTCCGAATTAATCTGTTGTTTCCAATTTTTTAGCGTTGTGTTGAAGTATTCAAGTCCTTCATCAGAAAATACACATATACGCATAAAAGGTTTAGAGCGCACTCGTGACATGTAGTTATCAACAGCGGATGGTAATGGGAGTGTATTATAGTCGTCTGATTTGATAATATCAATAATATAGTAACCATGTGCATCACAAAGGATATTACATTGCATCTCAGGAAACCCCTTTATATAGGCTTCAAAATCTTGAGAACTTGGGAGAGTTGTATAGATTGGTGTATTTTCGGTTACAATGTCATTCGTCTTTCCTAATCCCGGGTGTGTATGGAATCCTATCTCTGAGTACCATATTTGTTCAATCTCTTTAGATTTTACACAATTACGACATTTAGATGTTACATATTCCGGTTTACTGAATGTAAAATTGTCACGTTCCACCTTACCTGCATACTCCCATCGATTTAAATAAGATAGCTTACTTATTTCTTTTAAATCGTTGATGACACTACGTGTAAGTTTAAGTTTCTTCTTACGAGGTCTGATCATAGGTGTATGAACAGCCTGGACACTTATCATCTGATAGTAACACTTAAAAATAATCTGTTATTATTTATTATGATCTTCAAGAAACTCTTGGAAAATTTATTGAAGACTGAAAAACCAAAATTGGGGAGATGGTCTCTAAAATCATGTAACGAGTTAGCTACATCTATTAACTCCGTGTATCAGAATAGAGATCATTGTGGTGATACTATATGTAAAACACCGAAGAAGGCTTTGGAGTATCCATCAAAACATAATACCCAACAACGTGGTCATTAGAGTAAAACTACTGGTCATAGAAGCAATGGGTGTGGTGGGAATACTACCCGCTGCTCTTACTGAAGATGCACAAAGACATAAAAGACATAACAACATTAAGATGGGTACAATAGCTTTCATTTTACAATGGACTTAGAAAAATAAATCAATATCGAAGTATGTACCACGATGTTTACACTGACGGGAGCAGTTTGGGAAATCCTGGACCTGGTGGTTGGGGTGTGGTCAGTGATATTTATAAGTTATGCGGTGGACAGCCTAATACAACAAACAATCGGATGGAGATGATGGGAGTCGTTAAAGCTCTGGAAGAGTCTTTACGAAGGGAGTATCTCGAGGTCTGTATTTACACAGATAGTAATTATGTGAAGCAGGGGATTACCCAGTGGATCCATAAATGGAAAAAGAATGGTTGGAAAACTTCATCAGGGAGTGATGTAAAAAATAAGGATCTTTGGATTGAAATTGATACACTTCGTAATCAATTGAAAGATGTTCAGTGGAAATGGGTGAAGGCTCACAACGGAAATCCTCTCAATGAAGAGGCAGATAAACTTGCGAAGGAGAGTGCAAAAAAATATCTTGATAATTAGTAAATGGGTGTGATCATACATCTTCACGACAATATAAATCATTACGCTTCTATTAACACTAATACTGTTTCAGTTAGTAAAAATATTAGTTATGCACCAGTTAACGAACCGGTAGAAGGCGCTAGTCTAGAACTTGGTACAGAACAGGAAATTACTTTTATTATCACTGGTGAAATGGATATATGGGATAATGAAACAGCATCTAATGAAAATGATAGAAATGACCCTATTCAACGTACTACAATCTTTGTAAAATCTAATACTATACCAGAAAATCTGTATACGGAAGTGTATACAAAGTTTAAATCTGGACTCGCATCTTTTACGGATGATATTTAAATATTAACATATCTCAAGTTATACATGACTGAAGATGACAGTTGTGCATGGTGTGATAAACAAGTACACCTTTTAACGAAGTGGGGGGAAAAGAGTGCGGGTTACAGATGGCTTCATAATCACTCACGACTTTTATATAAATCACAGAATGATTGGTTAGCATATCCATCAATAATTATAGCAAGTATAACGGGCGTGGGGGGTTTTGCCGTTTTAAATCCGAGTGGTAATTCTGATGTATCTACAGATACTAAAAACAAGATTATGATAGTACAGTACTTCTTTGCTTTCCTAAATGTAGTGGGGGGTATTCTAACCAGTATTTCTAAGTTTAGTCAAAGTCTGTCTTTATCGGAAGCACATTCAGCAATGTGTGTACAGTGGTCTAAGTTTTATAGGACCATAGATATGGAGTTATCTCTTGATGTAAAACACAGGGGTGATGTAGTTGAATTTATAATGAAATGCAAAAAAGAGTATGATCGGCTTTTGGATGAATCTCCGGATATTCCAGCGTGTTCTATACAAGCCTTTCTGGTTCAATTCCCGGATAAAGTCAACAAGCCAGATGTATGTAACGGATTGTCGATTGTTGTGAGTGATGATGCAGCGTCTGTTACCGGGTCTACACGTGCTGTTAGGAGATGGTTAGGTGCCTTTTCGGGTGTAAAAACAAAAAGAAATAGTAGAGATGACGACCTTCATAGAATGGAGAGTGTGTAATTCGACTTAAAAAATATCATACATTATTAGATAAAATGAACGTTGGTATACTCACAGCTGGTGGTGTATGTCCAGGTGTCAATAATATTATCCATACACTTACTCGCCTTGAAAATGCTCAAAACAACCGTATGTTCGGTATATACGAGGGTTTTCGTGGTGTTAATAACAACTTACGATTAGACTTGTCCTCTCGTGACAAGATTGATGAAGGTGCGGGATCTGTTTTAAGGGTCTCGTGTGATAAAGTTGATATAGAAAAAGCAATTGATAATATTAATGATCTTGACAGACTTTACTGTATATGCGGAAATGAGTCTATGAAAAGTGCAAAAGAGCTTGCTATGGATGACCGAATTGAAACAAATATTATTGGTATTGCTAAAACAATTTTCAATGACATCCCAGGTATTGAATCTATCGGATTTCAAACAGCTGTCCAGGAGTTTGCAAAATATATTGACTATGCATACACGGAAGCCACTACAACTAATTCAATTGTGTTTATTGAAGCTCCGGGTCGCTGTGTAACTGGACTGGCTACACAAGCTACATATGCACGTTATTCTAAAGTTACCGATATAGTTACACCCGATACAACCAATAAAATTAAAATGCATCAGATTAGGAATAACTATGAAATAAATGGTTACGCAACTGTAGTTGTATCAGAGAATTGTGATTATACAGATATAATTAGCTATTTGGAAGAAGTTGAGGCAGATGTAAAGATCATATCACCGGGATTTTCAATTCGTGACGTTGAACCATGTGTTTATGATGTAATTATTTCCCATGAAATGGCAATTCAAGCATTTAAACATGCTCAAGAGGAGCGTAATTTTATAAAAGGTGCGTCAAATTCTGTCTATTTTGAGGATTTTCTCAACATAGTATAATGTTTAGAGCCATGTACAAAGATCCTAAATTTATAGGGGCTCAAATAACACCACCAAACAATGTCATTGTGATAACAGAAGATGGCGTTGAAAATTATACAGTGGAAAAACAAGATTTTAGATCAGAAGCCCTTATTGATAAACAGATGAAATTACTTAAAGGTACAGACCGAGGAAAGATCAAGTTACGAGAACTCTTCTTAGAACCAAGAGTAGAACAAAAGGGGCGTTTTACTGTTACGGTTTACGAGTTTTGATCCAATAGCTCAGTTGGTTAGAGCGTGGTGCTTATAGTAAGGTATACATAGTGAGGTAAAACTCACACGAGGCACGCCAAGGTCACGGGTTCAAGCCCCGTTTGGATCACACTTTTATAAATATATTGTTTGTATTTATAAAAATGTGTATGGAATATGCGATTAAGATAAGGGACACTACAACACCACATGATTTGGATTGTATGTTTACACACGCTTGGTCATATAACAAACCTGTTAGATTTGTTATGGATGTTACAGAATGTAGAAATATATCACTTGGAAAGGTTCTCTCTATGAAGAAGGTTCTTGACAGTCATCGTCTCAACTCGAATAAATATATTGACTACACCACTGTCTATGTAAAGTCGCGGTTAGCTAAAACTGTTCTTAATTTGGGACTCTCTATAATAAAAACTGAAAGACCTGTGTACATCAGTACCCATACTTAATGTCTTTTGTTGTGGCGGAAGGATTAGTTCTGGATATAAAGTCTGGACGTCCATGAGTACAATGTCCAATTGTACTATTATGACTTCGATCAATCATCATGTAGTGTCTAAGGTCTTTATAATATATTCTGGCACCTTGTGATATTAAATCCTCATGTTTCATGTCTATATGATTATCCATAGGAATGAAATACTTTACATATTTTTTCATGTTTTCAACATTAATGAGGTAACATTTGGTACTCGAAATCCATTTAACCTTTTCTAACTTTCCATCTTGTTTGTCAGGAAGACGTGATAAGCAGTGAAAGAAGCACATTTCAAAATCATCTCCTCTATCATCTATTATATTTTGTATTTCTTTGTAAATTTCATGAGACTTAATAACCACATTATCTTCAAAGATGACTGCATATTTCAATCCCTGATGAAAACATCTCTTGTAGAAATCCATGTGTCCCATGAAGCATCCAATTGCTCCTAAGTTAAAGTAAGTTATGTCTGGACGTGTTACAGATTTGTCATAGTGCATTTCCAAAGCTTTTTCGTAGTACTCACCATCAATCTTATTTTCATATTTTTTAGCATTCTTAACAATTCGTGTATCCGAACCATATATGATTTCAATTGGTATTTCCTGATTATGATACTTCATGAAATGATTTTTCCGTTTTTCTTCAGATTTTAATGTTAAAAGGAAACATTTATAGTCATAAGTTTCAACTCTACGTTTTCTGTAGAATAACAAAAATGCTATAATCAGTATCACAATTAAAATTGATGACATCTTACTTAAACATGAGAAAATACTTATGACTAAGATGAACATCATAGATTTATGTGGGATTGTGAGTTCTGTAATTATAGTCGTTATGTTTATACCAGAGATTTATCATGTCTATAAACATAAGGATGCTAAAGCTATTAACTATTCCTTCTTACATTTAAATGTTATTTCAAGTGTACTAGCTTTGGTGTATGGAATAACTTATAACGTTACTCCCATGATAATTAATCAATCAGCTATGGGAATATTTGCGCTGTTAATGTATTATTTTAAACATGTTTATGAATCATCTGATACTGTCAACTTTGTATAAGCTTAAACATTAGAAAATACTTATGAGTAAGATGAACGCTATAGATGTATGTGGTCTGTTGGGATCCGCTTTCATCGTTGTTATGTTCATACCTGAAATTAAGCATGTGTACAAACATAAAGATGCAAAAGCTATAAATTACCAGTTTCTACATCTGAACTTGGTTGCCAGTGTTCTGTCCCTCGTATACTCATTCTATTACAATGTCGTACCTATGACCATTACAAATATTGCTGCCAGTCTTTTCACATTTCTCATGTACTACTTTAAATATATATACGAGGTTAAAGAAAAGAATCGAATTACTGATATAGTAGCCGAGGCTCCGGCTCCTATGGTGTAGTTGGTCAACACTGTGGACTTTGAATCCACCACCCCAAGTTCGAATCTTGGTGGGAGCTCGTTCCGGATCATATGTAGGAGACTTATAAGACTGTTCACCTTAAGAGGCTCCATGAACAAGCATATGTGATGGACCCTTACCCTCTCTTAGCTCAGTTGGTAGAGCAGTGGACTGTAGTTCCAAGGGTCACCTGTTCGAATCAGGTAGAGAGGACCATTCCTCTGTAGCTCAGTTGGTAGAGCGACAGGCTGTTAACCTGTAGGTCATCGGTTCAAACCCGGTCGGAGGAGACACAAAGCACCAATAGCTCAGTGGCAGAGCGTGCGTTTAGTAAGCGCGAGGTCAGGAGTTCAAACCTCCTTTGGTGCAAACCCGTTATTTTTACTAATTGACAATTTTCCAATTTGTAAAAGTAACTTATTTATTCAAGAAGCCATGTATTTATCGTGTATCTAAACGTATTGTTTTCAGGTTTATTAACCCCATGTGGGTGTGTCCAATATGGTGGAAATAATATAGCTTGCCCTTTTTTTAGTTTGATTTTATCAATACCTTGACTTGGAAAATAAAATTCACCACCCTCGTAATCACCGTTAAGTGCTATAATTACACTTATTTTCCTCACATCTCTTCTAATAGGAGAGTCTTTTGGTAGGTTTTCGATTGAATCCGAAAACACACTATCAGAATGTAATCGTGTTTCTCCTAATATTTTTCTAAATGTATATCCATCATCACTACTTATATTGACAATAAAATTATTAATACAAAATAATCGATTGACTGCGTCAGATATACATTGATATATTTGATCATCTAATATTTTTGCAAACTTCTGATTTTCTATAGATCGTATTGTTATAGATTCACATAGAACATTATTGTGTTTGTTATATTCGAATTTAGTACGTTTTGTTTTATCTATCACAATTTTAAGAGTATCACAAAGTTCGTCTGATATGACATTATCCATTACGTATACAGAAGAACCAGATTTTACCTCCATTTACAATTAAAAGATGTATATTTTTTAACTAACTTAAAATAAAATGACGATTCTAATATAATGTTGACTATTGCAGAGATACTTTTACAACCAGTTGTATCTGTAAGAAAGCGTTTTAGGTCACGTCCGGGCGCTGCAGTTCACGATGCTCCACCACCACCCACTGAATCACCAAATGAGTGGGCATTTGGTCCCTACTCATGGAAATGTATAATAGATGCTTGTGATAAAGAGGGGCGGGTTGATAGAACTTTCACAGGGTTTAGTCAGAATATGAATATCACAGAAAGGACAAAACTTGCATGTGATAGACATAAGATGCCTGGGACCGAATGTGGTGAGCCAAATCTTATTATGAAAGGTGGTGAATGTGACGAAGTTATTTACATGAAAACCAAAAAAGATGGCAAACTAATTAATCTATCAAATCCATTTTTTCGGGGATGACGATAGGTGGTGCCTGTATCCAATCAAGTGGTTCTAAAAATTCAGCTGCGAATGCATTGTCTTTTATTTCTTTTACCTGTACAATTCTACAATCTTGGGGAGTCATGATGGGTTTCATTTTGGTGGGTTCAATTACAATAACCGGTTTACAAAAAAGTGCCAACATTATATCTTTCTCTTTAATTGGAAAATATGTTCAGTAATTACCGAACAACCTAAAAATGTCAAAATAGGATTATCATACTTTCTGATACCATAGTACATAATCATAAGACCCCATGCAAATGCAAGATAGTCTGTCATGGGTGAAGCTGAAAAACTACAATTTGATTCTGTGGGTATAGACGATTCCATCATATCGTAGTATAAATACCCTGCTACTACTGAAAACAAAATAGCATAGAAGTGATTGTTCATATAATATAAGGAATAAAATAAATTATAATGTAAAGTATGTCATGTTGTATGCGTCCAAACGTTGAAGAAGATGACGAAGATCTTCAACGTTTGAAAAAGGTTAAGAACACAATTTCAAAGTTTCAACACACTGACAGACAATTAATATATGAAGTGATAGAGAAAATTGAAGAATTGGATGATGAATTGGTAAAGACTCAAGAAGAAAATGAAAGACTTCGTGGTGGGCAGTTAATTAATGTTGCTACAAATAGTCTCGTTGAAAAATTACGCGAAGAGAAGATTGATCTTGAATATGAGAATGAAATACTACGTACTCGTGTATTTAACAGATATAAACAGTAGAATAGTGTATTTTTCATGAAGGATGAACGACATCTCGTGGTGCAAGAACCCGATGGATCTGTAGCAATAGCTTTTAATCCAGAAGTTCCTCCACCACCAGATTCCGCTCCACTACCCGAAGTAGTACAACAAGTTGTGAGGATTAAATATACTCTAGCCACTCAATTTGCTTGTATTGTTTTATTCGCCACTTGTATAATTCAGATTTTCTTATATAAAAGGGGTGTTGATGTACTGAATATGGTATTCATAGGTACAACAACAATTGCAGTGTTTAGTGAAAGACCATCTTCTGCAGCGTGGATTACAGCTCATGGATTTACCGCGGGTCTGTTATCTATAATTACAGCTGCAATGTTTTTGTGGAATTTTGCAGTGTATCAACTCGCATGCTGGTCGGTTTGTGTAATGGCAATTGTCACGTGTGAAGCGATTTTTGAGTAAAAAAAGATTATCTTACAATCTAAATGCATCTCAAAGAACTGAAAAATCACTGGAAGACTATACGAGAAGAGTTGGATGATTTACCAATGAATGTCTTTATAAGTGATAAACCCAGACCTACGGGTGAATGGGAAGGTTCAGACGTTCTACGTCAAATTGTTTCAGATTATCATTCTGGTAAATGCGGTTGGCTAAAGGGTGGACAAACACATTTACAAGAGGAGTGGATCAGTTGGCCTATTATATGGGAAAGTAAGATAGTATTGGGTAATTGTTTAAAATGCCCGGAGACATATAAACTACTTTCAAAAATACCAGGTGTTCGTATAGCTGGGTTTGCTCTCATGAAAGGTGGTGTAAAACTAGAAGAACACGTAGATCACGTTGGCGATGATTATAAGTTTACGTATCATTTAGGATTAAAGTGTCCGGATGATTGTTATTTGCACCATTCTAAATTAGGAGATATAAAAGAAGAAGATGGTAAACATATCATTATGAGTTCAAGATTTCCACATTGGGCGGAGAATGGGTCTGACGAAGATCGTATTATTCTCTACCTTGAATATTATAACTCTCCCAACCGTGAATGCTGATAGGACTTTCTTCACACCATGGGTACATTTCTTCTCCCACAAAGTTCATAGCACCCACACCATTTTCAATACACTCGTTACATGTTCCTATGCTGTCATCAATAAGGCAACCAATTCCCAAGGCTCTACACACGTCAACTTTTTTGACTTCATTCTCTGTGAAACTATTAGTGAGAATGACGTCATCAAACAAACCTGGATAAAACTGTTCAATCCAAAGTTCGGTAGACCCTCTAACAATTTCCTGCCTTCCGGTGAGTATATACATTTTATCAAACAGTACACGTAGTTTTTTCATAGCTTCTTGTGATCCCTCTATAGGTTCTAAGTTACGAAACTCGTCAGAAAAATAGAACTCGTGGAGAATTTCTTGTGAACGTTCTTCTGTGCAATTGAAAACTTCTCTGTAAAGGTAATTGTATTTTGGTTTTTTTGGTAAAGCTATCTTTTTATATTCTGCCATAGGTTTCAATAAGGGTACAAGTACCTCATCTACATCTATGGCAATTTTAATATTCATTTGTTAGTAGCATCTATAATTATTTGCTTAAAAAGTTCACATGTAAATAAGAAAGATGAATCCCCTACGTATTAAATACTATTCTCATATGTGGGCGGTTATACACCTTTCCGCACTCAATTACGATAAAAATACGGACAGTGAAGAAGAATATACTAATTTTTACAGGAGTTTGTGTTGTACACTTGGCTGTAAAGATTGTATGGTTCATTATAAACAATTTATGATTGATAATCCACCAAACTTTCTTGACTTGTTTGGATGGACTGTAGATTTACACAATAGTGTAAATGAAATGAGAGGGGAATCTACTTACACGAAAAAATCCAGTCTGGATTTTTGGTTGTCCTGTTAAGTAAATCATCGTGATCTATAGACCTTTCGGTTATATACTTATTTTTAGATTTCAATTCACAAACTTCTGAATATAAACATTCCCGCGCATTTCTTTTGATCATATCTTTATCAAGCATATCAACACCTGCTATACATTGTATAAAAGATTTACGATTAAATGTTTTTAATGTTTTTAAACTATTGGGTTTAGTAACATCGTAATTATTTATAAGGTTCAAAATTTTAGTAAGACTTTTTGGAGTGTTGTTTCTAACCTTTTTCCAAAAATCAGTATCATCACGGGGACTTAAATAGTGTAAAGATATCATATTAACACAATCAGATACCATTTTTGATGCTAACGCATTGTAATCCGTTTGATAACCATCTGCCCACTCTCGGCAATTTAAAGATTTACTGGGTACAGTTTGTATTATGGCATGTAACATTTCTATTGTTAATAGTAGAGATGTAGATTCAAGTGGTTCTAAAAATCCATGAGCTAAACCAAGTGCTAGTGTATTTTTGTTCATTGGTTTTGTATGATACCCAGCTTTAAAGTTAATTTTTTTGCGAACTTCTGGTTTCTGACCAATTACCTCACATATTTCTTTGTACGCGTCTTCATCTGTTATCATATCAGAATCAAATACATATCCACATCCATATCTATTACCTACAGGTATTTTCCACATCCAGCCATATTTCATAGCTGTAGATTCTGTATAAGGTGGAGTAGGACCAATTTTATCTATAAAAAACGGCATAGCTCTTTTAACAGGTAAATGTTCAAAATATTCTATAGGTGATTTGTACAACTTATTAACAAAAAATTTATTAAAACCTGTACAATCAAACACAAAGTCTACTTCAACCCTTTCTTTTGTGTCTAAAATAAGTTCAGTAACATACCCTTTATCGTCAAGGAGTGTATCTTCTATCTTACCAACAATTGTTTTAATACCTCGTTCTTTTCCAACTTTTTGTAAATACTCTGCCATTAACTTGGCATTAAAATGTAACGCGAGAAAGCAATTATCATAGTCGTTTCCCTTTGTTTCTACTCCATCATTCGCCTGTGGAAATTTATTCAATTCACATAATTGAGACCCCAGATCTATTTCATCTATATGGATTCCCTTTGATAAAGCAGTACAGTAATAATCTATATTACAACTTGTAAATGTATGATGATAATGACTTCCATCACCCTTCCAATTTGTAAATTTTATACCCGATTTGAATGTAGCTTCACAATGTTCTATGAATTCAGAAGTATGGATGCCAAGATATTGTTCCGTAAATTCTAAAAAAGTTGCCGTTGTACTTTCACCTACGCCTATAATTGGTATTTTATCGTCATAAACGACTGTAACTTTCGTTCTTGGAAAATAATTACCTATAAATAAAGCTGTTAACCAACCAGTTGTACCAGCTCCGGCAATAACTATATTACTCATACTATTTATTACATAATGCTATTCTTTAACTATTCATAATCTCTGATACACACACCTACAGGAAATCGTGGGACACCGAGAGCTGTCAAGTTTTGAAACCTAACAGTGAGCATTTTTCCAATGTACTTCTTGTAGTTCCTGTAATGTTCCTCTCTCTGAACAATTGTTCCCTCTGGTCTCACTGTAAACTGATTATCATTCTCAGTTTTGCATACCCAAACAACTGCATCTGCATCTCTACCATGCCCAGTTTTGGCACCGGTGATTTCATATTCCTCTGTTTGAAAATCCTTGTACTTGAGGAGATAGTTGCTTCGCTGACCAACCTCGTAGACGCTGAAGCGGTCACGGATCATGGTACCCTCATATCCTTGTTGTATGAACATCTTGTGATAGCCTTCCATATCCTTGTGTTTCTTGACACTGAAGGTATCAACATATTCGTAATGAGGATTGTAGATAGAATCCTTGACATACTCCCAGCGTTGCTCGAAGGTCATGCCAAGCTTCTTCAAATCAAAGAAATCGAACACATGGAACTTGAGCTTCAGAGGGTCAGTCTTGAAAGTGCTGGTAAGTTCCTCAAAGTTGAGGTTAGGGTCAAAGGCTTCACCATCAACGTATTGACCCGGTTCAAGACCCTTACCAAGAACCTCAGTTCCGGGAATAATCTTCCCAGTCCTTGAGATGCCACCATCCTTTGAAACCAGTAGACGAACACCATCAAGTTTGGGTTGAACGTAGAACGGCTCAGAGATATACTTCTTGCGATCATCCCATTTGTTGGCGAGCATAGGCAACACTTGGTTGCACTTGGTGTGCTCATTGTTCCACATGGTTTGAGCCCGCTTTAAAGCTTTCTCATAACCAGTCTTAACATTGGTTCGTGATTCGGTGAACTTATCATTTCCCACGATCCCTGATACCTTTACGATATCCGCAGTTCCGTCAATGAGTTTATCAACGCGGATGTCGGTGTAACGTTCACGGTTCATTTTATCTTTATGGATAAGGCGTTCCATTGTACAAGTAAATAATTTCTCAACTTTAAATAGATGTCTTCACTTCCAGTTGTAAATTATGGTAGAATGGAGCGACTTAGGGCACCGGAACGCACAAACGTTCCATTAAATGCAAATACATTGGCTATTGTTTTTATAATTTTATGTATTTTGGGACTCTATCGCAGATATGTTATCGTTAATCAAGGGCGTGAGCAATCTTATACTTTAGACACTTTGATGCCGACAAATAGAGGTCTTTCTTCATCAATCTCTTAAATTTTCGGTCAGGAATGTCAGTCTTTTCCATATACATTTTTTTTAGATCCCTCATGAGTTTATCACAGTTCTTCATCTCGTGTTTGAGATCTCTGTATTCACCCCACATCTCTGTGGAGATTTGATGAATCAGAAGGTATGCATTGCTACCCATCTTACGTTCTGATCCACCCAAAAACATGAAGGTAGCTGCAGAGCAACAAGCACCTTGAGCGATTGTGACAACCTTCACACGTGACTTTTCAAGGATATTCTTGAGAGCAAATCCCGCATATACATCACCACCTTCACTCATGATATTGACCCTAATCTTGGGTTCATAACCAATGAGATCAGCCTTATGTTTGAGGAGTAGAATCTCCAACTTCTTGAAGGCTTCTACGAACTCTAACGTATTTTCTTGAGTTATCTCACCATAGAAGTGAAGCTCGTTTCCGATAGTCTTGACACAATCAAGAGTATCTTCTTCCTCTTCAATGATCTTTTTCTCGTTCGTAGGCATTCTTCAATGCTTTCTTTACTCTTGATACATCTCTCTGTTTTAACTTACTTCCTACCGCCAAATGATTCATCACATCAAAATCTTGCGGGGTTAAACCATACTTAAGCATAGGCTGTAAGTCTCCATTTTCTGCATACTTCTTTATAAGGCACAAGTCCTCTATACATAAATTACGCCCATTCCTTTTTTGAATTTCTTTATACTTTTGATTTCGCATCTTAAAGTTACCATACTTTGTCCAACAACTTCCGGGTCTTATTGTATCTCTAACCAGAGGCTTACCTTGATTCACTTTTGGAATAACGAGTGCATTTAATGTAAAATATGGCATGAGATTCCAATCACCATTCGTATACATCTGTGTATCATATGTGTCGGCTTCTGAAAAAGCATTTACAGTTGGAACTATATTAACACCCCTAGAATCCAAGTAATTTTCCTGAAATATATCCCATACGTGACCATGCTCATGAATTGAACGTGGGATACCTACCGGAGCAGGATCACTGAGAACATCTTTTATATAGTCCTTAGGGCTTTTAAATACATCTTTTTCGTCATATCCATCAAGATATGTAAAAAAATCTCTAATATTTCCATTACACCGTATCGCAGCATTCTCAGCGCCTTCAGAAAAGCCTGTCAAAGTTAACAGTTTATCTGGTTTGTGTTTTGGAATAAAAATGGTTTCAAAGTTTGGAAACATGCACATATTAGTTGATGTTACTACAAACGCTCCTCTTGATACACGATCTCCATCAGATACTTTTTCAATAAGACTTTTAAAGTCTGAGTCATAGTCATCAATATATGTATGCTTGGACGATGTTTTTATAAATGTCAGAAAAAGTGATTTAGATTTCAGGTGATCTCTTTCTACTTCTACACTGTTATAGTCATTCAATACAGACTTCAATACAAATGTCTTACCTACACCACTTGCACCACAGATGAAAACATTCTTCTTCTCTTGAATATACTTTTTCAGAAGTTCAATCTGCTTCGTGTGAAGTGTGTCAACAGGCTCATCTTTTTTTTGTTCTATTATTTTAATGAAGGAGTCCATCGATGACCTTACTAATCAAGCCATAGATTTGGTGCTCGAGAATGACGCACTACAAGATCGTATCGTAAAACCTTTAAGAAGAAAAATTTTACCATATGCTGCGTGTGCGGCTTTAACTAATGTCGCTATACTTATTCTACTGGTCTACCTTGCTCTACGTCTTCGGGTTCTTCAGACACCGAGGATTTAGCATCCTCCTCCTCCTCCTCCTCCTCTTCAACTTCCTCTACCATTTCTTCTTCAAACTCCTTAGCCTTCCTATCATACTCCGCCTTGGAATTCATCATTTCTCCAAATCTGCTGAATGGACCACCCCTTGTTACCGCACCCGCGACTGTAATTCTTTTAATCTTAGGAATCGCTCTTACATCGAGAATCTCTGGTTTAGTGAAAGTGTTTGCAGGATACTCCTTTTCGAATGCATCCAAAATACCAATAGGGATCGCAGGAGATTGTTCAATGAGACGATCATACTCCGCCTTGCATGTATTTACAAAATCTAAACCATCAGCACTACGTTCGCGACGTGGTAATGCTAACATAAGCCTAATATTTCTGGATAGTAGACCGTATGCAAGTGCTGATGTTTTATGATTTTCCATTAATTCGTTTATTTTTAGAAATTGCATAATAGTTGCTATGAGTCCGGCAACTAAGTTTAGACCACCGATCATAGCGGGAACACTCCCTTGCATTGATTCTGGAAACTGATCTTGAGCAAAGTTAGCTGTACCAGTAACAGTTGAGAGAACAATAACAGGTAAGGTAAAACGCAGACTCAGCTTCTTGTATAGAAGGAATGCTCGGTGATTCATATACCTGTAACACCCAGATGCTTCACCCCATTGACGCAATATAGTTTCGTGTTGGTCGTTCCAACTTTTCTCTCTTAAATCAAGTTCTTGTTTTCTGAGTGATGATGGGGTAATACCACCGTTAAAATTTTCTTCACTCATTCTATAATAGATGAATATAATTTTCCTGATTCATCTATTTTTCTTGATTACTGTTTTAATAGTTCCATTTACCAATGATAAACGCAACCTGGAGTTCTATTCAATCTTAATTCCTTTTTTATTCTTTCATTGGAGCGTAAACGACGACACGTGTGCATTAACTCAAGCGGAGATAGCTATAACCGGTAAGAAGAAGGAAGATTCCTTTATGCATCAAATAGTCAGTCCAATTTACAAAATGGATGACACAGAGGCGAATAAACTCACAAAGACTGTATTTTTCGCGCTATGGGGTTTCGTACAGTACCGTCTCGGAAGATTTGATATGTTCATAGATGATTTCAAAGATATCATGTCTGGGAAGATTTCAAAATAATATAAAGAATTGTGTGTACATTAATTCAGAAAACCATGGTCAATTCTAACATTCGTCGCGCGCAGTTTGAAAATGCTATTAAGTGTATTGAGACAAAGAAAAGGGGTATGGAGGTAAACTATTTACAGTCTGTAGATATCCTCGAGAAGGAGGTTAATGAGATTGAGAGGCGTATTGAGGTTACCAAGTCAAAGGTTAAGAAGGATATTCTTTGGAAACAACACGAACACCTTGAGGAGGTGTCTGACAGACTTGATAAGGACTTTGAGGATGGTCTTAAGGAATGTGATAAGATCATTGAGAAGCATAAGACCAGTATCAAGGAGCTGGAAGAGAAAATCAAGATGGAGAGGTCCTCTCTGGAATTCAATATTGATTGTCTCCGAAAGTATAAGGATAATCCAGGTACTTACAATATGTCTCAAGTTCTGGAAAATGTTATCAATGCATTAGAAATTATTAAGGAGGAAAAGTCTACTTCTTCTTCGTGAGTTCATGAACACGCTTCATGAACTCCTTATTACGACTAACCTTAGGATCCGCTTTGATAATGCGGAGTAGAGCAGCTGTTGGTATCTTAGGACTGTTTCCCTTTGGTGTTGGAGTCTTCTTCAACTTTTTACGCGCGTTCTGAATCTGTTTCGCGGTTGGCATTATACTTTAGGACAATATTTAAATCGATCAAAAAAATGAACAGATATCTTAAAGTTATAGTATAGAAGCATACAAACAGCGTCGGCTATATCGTGCTTTCTTTCATATGGAATGTCAATATCAGTAAACTTTTCAGCTAAGCTAACAGTTCTCTCTTTCCTTTCGTCGTAATTTAAATGTCTCATACCAAAATGTGTATGCATGCTCACAGGTGAAATCAACTTCACTTTATCTTTGAACATGTAGTGTAAAAGTATCTCGATATTATTAAATCCAACCGGTGGTTGTCTTTCAATTAGAATCCTCTCAGCCTTGTCAAATATATCTTTATGTTCATCCACAAAAAGTGGTATTAAATCAACAAAGTCATTTGAATATATGTATTTGTAGTCTTCAAGACTTACTTTCTTTACATATTCAATGTCAATATTTGGACCATTTCCACATTCAGCAAGAACAAGACCCATATTATGATACCCTATATCTATAGCGAGTACCTTCATATTTAAAAGTATTACTTTTTCTTTAATTTCCATGCTACAGAAATTCTAAAAAATCCGGGTACTTCAGGTGCACATCCTCGATGTAAAATTTGTGAGTCAAATACAACTAATCGATTTTTTATAGGTTCAATTGATTTAATATCTCCATTTTCAAACTTGAATTCTGTATGTCCACGTATGTCATCCACGTTATATTGTGTAATATCACTTATGTATAATAATGCAGTGACGCAACCATCTAAATCGGCATCGGTATGCCACGAACCACTGTTAAGTATTGTTTGTCCGTTTGCGTAAACTCTTTCTAAATCACATTTTACACCGATGACGTCTTCAATTTTTCCTCTTAAATATTCTTTAAAATATGGTTTACTATTAAAAGATGCATGAAACCATCGTTGAATTTTATTTGGATCAGCTGACATATGTCCCCATTGCCAAATATTACCAGTGAAATATTCTTCTAACACTTTCATTTCATTTTCCGATAAAAAGTCATCAAATATTACAATGTCTTCCATTTATTTAAATTATTTTGTACGCTTTAAATATATGAAAAACAAGAATAAGACACAACTTATGACTCTCGCTCTTGTTGCGCTTGCAGCCGTCGTGATATATTTATATCACAACCCTAAAGTGATTAAGGTTCCAGTAGGTGTTCCTATGATGCCGAGGTTTATGCAACGTCAAGAGAGACCTCCCCAAAGCCCCGAGTTTAGAGAACCACCCATAAAACAGTACAAGCCCGGGCATATGCAGCAAATGGGTGTTCTAACAGGTGATGGCGATGAGACACTCCCTCTTTACGGTAAGGAAGTGAGGGGTCGTCGTGATCGTTATCACTATTACACTACCACTGGTGGTGATAATCTCTATTCTCTCCCCATAAATCATGATGGTCGTGATTGTGTAGATGACATAGGGTGTCAAGAGTTATATGGAAATGAATCAGTCAACGTGACTGGTAAAACTGGTTCATTCAATGTAAATCTTTATAGAACAGATAACTTTTTTTAATTACTCCGCATCCGCATCCGCATCCCCGTCCTCCTCCTTTTTACCCATAGTGCGATTCATTGTATCATCAATGAGTTTCATAGTAGAAGAGCTGGAGCAGCAGCAGGCGCATAGTAACATAGCAAGTACGGGTGGTGTCTTGACCGGACTCTTCATTGAAAAGAAGATGATAATTATGTAACAACAAATAGAAGAAAGGTTTGCACTGAGCTGTCCCATAGACATAACTGGACCTTCTCCATCAAAATCGACCATATTAGTTGCTGGTAACATTTACTATACGTCAACAAAAATTATTACGAAGTCTCGTAATTGTATCAACTTCCCTACTTAAAATCCCCGGATTTCTTGAGAATTGATGTTTCAATCTCAATAATTTCAATATAGTCTCTTCATCCATATCTTTGAAGAAATCTACAAGTTCCATTATGTCACGCATACCCATATCTTCCTTTTTCGCCTGAACATATGGCCATGTTTGTTCCCTGAGGATTGCAACCTCCTTTTCGAGTTGTCGTATCCTTGGAAGTAATACTTTCGTGATAACCACGTTAGATTCCATGCCTAATATATACTTATAATCTTTATACCGCCCAAGTTCCTATAGTATATTTACTAACTGGCTTTGTTACAATCGCACTTCTATGAACAAATTCCCAACCCGATGGAAATATTAACAATTTACCAGCTTCAGGTTGAATACTTTTACCAAGTGCAAATTCAGTATAACCACCTTCATTTTTTTCGAGTGTGTTTAAATATAAAACAAATGACACAGATCTTATTGTGTTGTCCCTTTTGTATGAAGAATCAACATGCCAATTATAAAATCCATCAATTTTATACTCTTGTACAAAATATCCTTCGTCAGTTAGTTCTTCTAAATACACGCTTATAGCATTTTTTATATCGTTATTATCAGTTGTACCATTTTTTGTTAAAATATGTTTAACGTGTTCAGTGTATTTTTTTATACCTAGACCTATCACATCACAAATAATATTATCAACATCTTTCCATTTAGGACTGCTAGAGAATGGGAATACTAATGATTTTCTCATATTTTCTCTGACAACACCATCCTTTCCAACACGAGATTTTTCTTTATATGATTCTTTTTTATAACGTTCAATTATTATATCACATATTTCTTTTGGTAAAGCATCTTTTACTTCATAAATAAAATCCATTATTTTATACAATACTTAAAACTTTAATACTATCATATATTAAATGAAGTGTCTGTCTTATTCTGGAAATGATTGTTACAAATACAGACTGGCTAAGACACGTCAGAATGTCCTGAAGGATATTTATAAACGTTGTGATGACATTACATTGAATAGTCCATACCCCAAACCTAAGAAGCGGGAAAATGCCAGACTTAAAATGCGTTTTAAGGAAGCAATACGTGATGCACAAGAAATATGTACAGACGAAGGTGCCAAGTCAAAACAGTGTCATCTCGCATGGTATGAAGTTGATGAGTTGGAAGATTCTATGAATAGATATTATCCAGATCAAGAAGATTAATAATTTCTCCATATATATAAATGGACTACGAGTCCCTGAAGAAACACGCCAGGAAGTTGGGAATTAGGGTGACTAAAGATGTACAAGGAAAACGTGTTAAACTAACCAAGAAGGAGTTAGAGTCTAAGCTTAAGAAAACTAAAAAGACTAAGAGGGGTGGTGTGGAAAAACAAGCAAAGAGTGCTTTGAAGTTTATCAGAATTTGTAAGACTGTTTTGAGGGAAGCTCAACCAAACCATAACGTTCTTCCTATGCAAACAAGGCGTGTAGCTCGCGAACCCGTTCGCGCTCCTCCCCCACCTCCTCCACCTCCTCCACCCAGACCTATGGTTAACAATCAACGTGCCAAGCTCCTGGCTGAACTGAGAGCCAATCCAAAATTTCGTAATCTTAGAGTAAACTAAAAATAACAACCTAAGTCCCACCCTCACAAACTCGTTTTTCAAGTTGAAAATGATGATCTCACATGAAAAACGACAATTTCTCAAGGTAATCAGTGGAGGTCTTCACATCCTCATGAGCTGTTCCTATAAAGCTGACGATATCGGTATCGACCCCGAGGACGGTATAGAAGAGACGATATCCGAAAGAATGATTGTACTCGCCAATACTATCGCCAATGGTGAACGATATTGGTTTGACGATGGACGATTTAACAATTATGTTGATGTGGCATCGGATGAAGATCTTATTGAACTTCTGGAATATTTTGATGATATAGACATGGACATGGAACATGTGTACTACGAAGCGAGTATTGTGATTGAATCTCTGAGTGATACAAATTACGAGTTTGCATCACTCATTGAAAATGAAAAGTTGATTACATTCAAGGATCTAATTAATCACGACCAATCTCCATGCCAGTGAATGGTGTGCACTTGACCATGTTAGAGCTACCGCGGTGAGAGCGAAGAACAACCTCCTTGTCGTCCTCTGTGTTAGCCTTGACGTCATAGTCACCAACGATACGAACTGATTTGAAGTTTCCTTCAACGCTGAGAGGAATGGTATCTGTGTGTGTATGTATTCCCTTGAAATCACACTCTGAGTAGTAATGAACACCTGGGAGTGAATGTGGATCTATACTGCCTCCCCAATCTATTTCTTCCTCTTCTGGTTTCTTCACGTACTTCCTGATTAGATAGATTGTACAAAATATCAACAGTGGTATAATCAACGTGGATATGAGATTTTCATTCATAGTTATTATTAGTTTACAAATTTAATTTAAGCTTTAGTAAATCTTACACTGTTAATTGGAGTGTCGAGGCACGCCACCTCTTTTGGTCCAGCGTATGATGTTTTTACACCTTTCTCACCACCTTCGGTATAGGTATCCATTTTATATTCTCTTGTGAGGATAAAAGATTTAAAGTTCATGCTACCATCTATTATTCCGACATCTTCTTCAGTTTTGGGGAGGTCTTCGACCATTTGAAGTGGTTTACCACCGTAGTTACATTCTTTAAAGAAATGAACACCGGGTGTGTTTAAGAATTGTTCCTTACGTTTTTTAGCATTCATCATTCTAACTCCCAAAAAAACACCAATTGATATTACACATAATATAAAAAGTATTATAGCTATCGTTGATCCTTTCATAGTTATTATTAGTTTACAAATTTAATTCCAAATCTCTTTGACATAAACTTCCTGACACTATCAAAATCTGGATAGCTCCAAAGATACCACCTTGACCAAAATCCTGCACTATCAATACCAGTGATTTTCCATTCCTCCCTATCACTGGAATTGACACCGAGCATTAAAGTTTGTATTCTTTTTGGATCTCTTTCAGCGATAATACGTTTGGGGATTCTTCCACCATGTCTGAGTACATAGGAACGCATACGGGAAGGTGTTTTATGTTTTGTATAATCCGAGTATCCACGCGCTCCAAAATCTACCGTTCTACCATCTTCGAGTATAGCCCTGAACTTCTTTTTACGATCTGGACTTCTGACAACTTTGACTTGCATGTCTCCTATAACTTAAAAATATAAAAATATGAGTATACATGAATAAGTTTGCAACTCCGTTTATACTATACAACCTGTCATTACAAAAAAATAAACTTACTTTTATTCACAAATTAATACCCGAATATTCAGATGAGGATATTAACTTATCAAAAACTCTTGTAAAAACAAAATTAAATTATAGAAAACTTTCCGGAGTGGAGAAGGTGTATTATAATTTAATAATGAATGGTAAAATTAAAAATTGTAAAGAACTATTTACTTACGGCACGCACCACAGTATTCCTCCTTCTTAGGAGCCTCGGGCCAGAAGAAGAGACGCTCGGGACCACGCTTCACGCGGTAGAGGTGATCATAGAAGTGGAGAAAACCAATAGCGAGCATGGCAGCGCCGACACCAGCCTTGTTAACCTTACGGTTCATCCAGTAGTGAGCAAGGACGAGACCAACGAGAACGAACTGAATAAGGGTGATGGCGGGAAGGTTGGGCATCACAAAGCGATGCTCAACAGTATTGACATCATCAGTGGGTTCGGGAGTGTACTTTTCCATACGCTTTCCGCCGTATCCGGGCATTTTTATTTTATACTAAGAAAATAATGCTGACGGTGATACTTGTACCATTTTTCCTGGTACTTCATGACTACCTAAAATCACCCATAGATAGATTATACTTTAGGAAACCTTTGAGACCTCTGGTAGGTATGAGAAACACGATGATAGATATCATAAACTGGGGTTCTAAATGTTCAGTCAATGATTATCCTGGACTTTGGTTAGTTAAAGCTCACTTTGATAAGATTAGGGGGGAGTTTAAAGAAGTTTCAAAGACTGCCGAAACACATTTATTTCACGAACTCGATCCTTGGTTTGAAGTGAATCCAAACTATTATTATTATAAAGTGGAAGACTTCCCTATATTAAACAGTCTCATAAAGCAGATACCATGTGTGTGTCATGATACAGCTGTATTTGCTGTGATGGATGCACCTACGTCTATAGCACCCCACCGTGCTGAAACAAACCTCTGGCTTCGTTACCATCTCACTGTAGAGGGTGGTGGAGATTGCACACTCTACACAGGGAGGGGAGCACATGAACACATGGAGGGTGAGGACTTTCTTTTTGATCACGCAAAAATACACAGTGTCGCTAAGAAGGGTACACAAAAGAGGGTTGTTCTTATACTGGACATCAAACGTTTCTAAAGATGTTTACGACATGCTGCCCTATACATATCAGTCCCACCTATGAGTTCAAGTTCTTTATTATCAACAATCCTCTTTGTAAAAGGACCCGGAGTTCCATCATTACAATACATACAGAGAGCTGAAAGTTTAGTTACCTCACAAGCCAGTGGAATGCAGTCAATAAGTTCACCAAACTTTCTTTGAAAAGAATCAGCATCAAGACCTGCGAGTATTACTTCTTTACCTTCGTAAAGGCAATACTCTACAAACTTCTTGAGACGTGGGAAAAATTGAGCTTCATCAATAGCTATAATATCCACATCGTCAAAATCGTCAGTGTAAATTAGGTCAAATAGGTCATACACTTTATGACAATTAAACTTCACATTATCATGGGTCTTCAAAACTTCATCAGGGGACCGCGTGTCCTTAGCGGAATTGACGACAAGAACTTTTTTACCAATGACTTTCAAGCGCTTAAGTCGTCTGATAAGTTCTGAAGTTTTACCAGAAAACATATTTCCCATAATAATTGACAAACCCATCTCGCTGACTAATATAATATTGTATTTTTTATATGGGTGATCTCCACAGAGCTGTATATAATGGTCACACAGGCTATTACAATCCCAAGACAGGGCGCGTCAGATTTGGGAAATGTGTATATTCCGATATTGCTACAGCTATAAAATATCTCAAGAATAATTAAGATGCCTCTCACCGATGCTCAAATTGCTCGAAAAGTTGGGCAACTGCGTAGAACAGAAGGTCAAATCTATGCACCCCTCAAATACTTCAGGGGGCTTGAAACTCTCAAGGAGGTTGAAACTCGTTACAAGAAGATGCTCAAGAGGGACTACACCAAGTTCCGAACAGACGAAGGAAGAAAGACGAAGACTTCCTCCTACACCCAAAAGTTCCGGAAAAGGTATCCAGGTGCTAAGTCGTTGCCAGATATTGCGAAGGCTACTGGCATTCCTCTGAGAACTGTCCAAAAAATCTACAATAGGGGACTCGCTGCGTGGAGAACCGGGCATCGTCCGGGAGCCTCTCCACAAGCGTGGGGGTATGCTAGGGTTCATAGTTTCGCCACTAAGGGGAAGACGTACTACACGGCGGATAAGGATTTGAGGTGAACCACTCATCTATTCGTTGTATCATAGCGCGCTTATCTTCCTCTGTATATTTACTACCCTTTTGCTGGTTTTCATTATCAATTAACCACTGAGAGTTCAGATAGTGCCAGCAATATTTATTATCATCTGGCAAATTCCATGCACTACATGGAATGATTTCATCTATCTGAACCTCATCATCTTCTGTTTTTGGGCGACTATACCTATCTTCAAAAGTTTTATGAAGATACTCGACCCATTCTTTTGAAGTCATACAAAGATCTTCCAATGAACCTGTAGGATTTTTAACCCTTGTAGCTGTATATCGTCTATTTCGTCGTGCGCGTAGCGCGTGTCCATATGGGTCACATATAGAGCAACTAACGCGTTCACGACCGTGCTCGCAGATTGATCCCCCACCACACTCCCTGCACCGAGAGCGCCGACGATTGTGCTTGCAGAATGATCCCCCATTACACTGCCTGCAGTAAGTGCGTTCACGACCGTGCTCGCAGACTGATCCCCCACCACACTCCCTGCACCTATAGCGTGAACGACCGTGCTCGCAGAATGATGACCCACCGCACTTCTTGCACTGAGCGCGCCGAAGACCATGTGGACATTTCGGAGGAACATATTTTGGTTTTTCGGTGATAGTAGGGCACGGAATACAAAAATTGAACGAATCTAGACTGGTTTGAATCATCTTAACACACATTCAGTTAAAGTCTTTAACCATGACTGAGGTAGTGATTTTCACAATCAGTCAGCCATACCATGTATTTCACCGTCGGGAGTTCTCCAATGATCCTCTGAATCCGATTTGCAATCCTCATCGGATTCAGATTCAGATTCAGATTCAGATCGAGATGGCGCTTGCGAGCCATATTTCAACCATTTCTCTTGAGATGGAAAATGTGGATTGTATCCAAGATACGACCCAACAACTTCTTCACCAGTGTAAAAGGGGAATTCTGTGTAAAGCCGCATTCTATATTCTAGATTAATTTGATAGGGACCGAAATTACACATTTCAGGAGGTGGAACACACGCGATATATTTTTCATCGGGATCCCATGTATGCCAGTCCTCAAGACTCATTTTACTAAGTAGTAGAGCTATATCTTTATATCTATTTTGTTGAAATCAGAACCCTGATAATACCATACATATAAACCCAATTCCTTGTACACAAGTTACGTGTATGAGAGACTCTACAATTTCGTATCCTTTTGTGGGTACATTTACCCTAAAACACCATGTACCAAAACAAGTCAACATAAATACATACGCATTCCAAACTTGTATATTTATGTATGATATCAGTATCATATTAGTTACCGTATCCACATATTTCGCGAATACATTATTAGGATAAAAAATGTGAAATATTAGACCATTCATCGAAATTAATAAACATGGTATAGAACCTGTCGTAAAAAATCGAAGAATGAACGGTAGTAATCCCGTTGCACATATATAATTTTGTTGTAATTTACATGCAATAGAAAACATACCTTAATAACATCTCATTTATTGACTTTATACAACATTACGACTGAGGCGGATAAGGATCTGATTTAAAGACTTGTAAAGTGTATAGTATATGAAATCACCTCTTAGGTATCCCGGTGGTAAAACGAGAGCGTGTTCTATTTTAGATGAAATTATTAATGAAAAAGGTTTTGATAAATCAGTTGTAATATCTCCTTTTTTCGGTGGGGGTTCTTTTGAGTTTTTTCTACGTACCAAATATGGCTCAAAACTTATAGTCAATGATAAGTTTAAACCTCTTATATCATTTTGGAAATCTGTTCAGATACGTAAGGCTGAATTATGCAGTGAGCTCCGAAAACTTCTCAACGTCGTATCAAAATCTATATTTAGTACGATGAGAGACACAATAATGGAAGATACAGATGAATTTATACAAGGATATAAATACTTTGTGATTAACAGATGTTCATTTAGTGGTGCTACACTTTCAGGTGGATTTTCAACCGAATCTTCCAAAAAACGTTTCACTGAGTCATCTATTAAACGCACCGAAGATCTCAATCTAAATGATGTAGAATTTCACAATCTGGATTTTGAAACTTTTTTAAAGGGTAAGAAGGGTCTTATATTTTTAGATCCACCATATTATCTAAATGAAAACTCAAATTTATACGGAAAAAATGGAGACATGCATGAAAATTTCAATCACGAAAAACTATTTCAGGTTTTAAAGAAAAGAAAAAACTGGATAATGACATATAACAATTGTGATTACATCAGAGATTTGTATAAAAATTACGAAATCCGTGAAGTAAAATGGTCGTATGGGATGAATACGAGTAAAGATTCATCTGAAATCGTCATCCTAGGTTAGGTGGTAGCCGTGTTCTATCATCTATAGAATACTCGCTCGGGGCAAGTGTGTTAATATTTAAGGGTTGAAAAGCAGCCGTCACGGATAAGTGTGAACCAGACTTGGAATGAACCTTCACTCTTATGCGTATCCTCTGTTCTACTTTAAATTCGGGAACTCCCCATTCGAGTGGATCTTCTCCTAAATGATACAATCCACGCCCGAGGATTTGTATGTATGCACAACCCTTTTTTCTATAGAAATTTTGAATTTCATGATTATCTACTGTCAAGTATTCGTCTTTATAATCATGTTTAATCTTAATCCATTCGGGGTGTGTAATCTTATCAAATAGAAAAGGAGGTGGTTTAAATTTGATTCTATCCATATACTGTTGAAAAAGTTCATTCTTCGGTACCCAGCGACCTTCTTTCCATTTGAGTGTTGATTGCCCCCAATCTGGAGACTGTTTAGGTTTACACTCGATATGTCCATTTTGTGTATATATATCTGGTTTATGTGAAGAACCACCACCTTGCGCTATAATTTTAGGACTGTGTTTTATGTTTCCATAACATAAATCTTCGTATAATTTACCTTTTACCGAACACATAGACCCTTTAGGCACTTTCGTAATTACTGAAGACATAGACCCTTTACATACTTTCACAATAATTTTCTGTACTAACTTATGAACATATAAATTATCGTATGCCAAAATGTCATGTATTTTCTCAATGTCACGTCTCAGATCTTTCAAGTCCCTCAATACATCATCCATTTTTATTTGATATGTCATTATTTTTTTATATCTGCGTTAAATACAGGATGGTTCATTTAGAACGAATACATGAAGAAATACGCGTTCTAAATATAAAAGACGAAACTTTACTCTCGTATCGTGTTTTTTTAAACTTTTCCAAGAGAATAGATTTGTTACACGGAATTGAGTTGGGTATTTTACCTGATCGTAAGAAGCTTACAGAAGAGGAAGTAGAAGAAAGGGAATACCTTGATACGTATTTCAAAACTCTGAAAGAATTATTTCCCCATTTGTACGAGAAGTGGTACAGAAGATCAATTTAAAGATTTTGTTTCTTTAATAATAAATGCCTCCTTTAAGGAACATACTTAGGCGTCCAGTTTTTGATTTCTATTCATCCGATGATGAAGAGATACCTCGTATTTCATGGGAAGATTACTTTATGAAGGCTGCAGATCTCGCCGCGGTTAGATCTCCTTGTGAGAGACTCAAAGTTGGGTGCGTTCTCGTTAAGAATAACAGGCTCATAAGTATGGGTTACAATGGATTTTTAAGTGGTTGTGTACATACTTCAATTGTGAGGGATGGACATGAACAAGCTACGATTCATGCCGAGATTAATGCCATCACCGATGCAGCGAAGAGGGGTGTCTCCATCGATGGTGCCGAAGCGTATATTACACACTATCCATGCCTAAATTGTTACAAGGCACTGGCGAGTAGTGGTATAAAAAAGATTTATTACAAACATGATTACAAAAATAACAGGATCATACATGAGTTAGGATACGGGATATCTATTACTAAGCTAACTTCCTCTTAATTTCCTTGGTAAATGTGACAATACAGATAGCAAAACTAAATAGATTAACAAATGCTTGCGCACTCATAATATGAAGTCTCACCCAAACGTTTTCATATTGTGTGTAATACCAATACAAAAAGGAGAGAAGAGTTACATACCACACTCTAATTATTAGATTTGAAGCCATGTATAGACGTCTAAGTAACCAATGCCCTTTGAATATTCGCTTTAAAAGTAGGAGAGTTGTGTCAATTTCAATAAGACCCCCTATAGCTACGATACGAGAATCCCAAGGTCTAAAAAGAGGATACAATAGAAAGGATAGAACAACGAGATGATGGAACTTAATGAGTTTATGATAAGATGTCAAAACATGAGGACGACGATGTATCCATATTAGATCAAATAACATATGTACCGTGAAGGCATGTGTAAGAAATAGAGGGTAGACTGTGTAGTGAAATGCCACTTCTGCTATAGACAGAATAGAGAAAGGAATTAGAAACCCGAGGGTTACAACATCATGAATAAATGCTTCCTTCATTATTAGTTTTGTGTGTTAGATCTTTATAGCACTTTCACATCCAAATGGAAGTTCTTATCGAACTTCCCCAACTCAATCTTTCCATCATCAATGAGCGACTTAATTTCTTGACCAATCATTAGGTTATCGTTTAGAATAACGTCAAGTTTTGGATCTTCAGGGAGTTTGGGCATGAACATCATGAAGGCGGTCATTTTCTGATCCATTGGAATCTCGCGATCTTGAAGAATTTGCTTAACAACATTAGGGATGTTCTTTGGGTCCATTTTACCAATTAGCAGATGTATTTTTTAACCTCGTTCTCTCCCTATTTTCTTCCTCATCATACTGATCGGGGTCGTACATTATTTTACTTTTATGTGTCATCTGTACAAGTTTTTCTACAGGTTTCAGGGTATCAGAAGGCTCATAAGGGATAGATGAGTGATGGAGACAAATGCGCACCTTTCCATCTGTATTACGCTTATAACCAAAGGTGTATTCAACATCTGAAATCTCTCCCGTTGTGGCACATGTAAACTCATATGTACCCATCGCGTGAGCTACATCACCATGACAATCAATCTGGTGGTTATTAAATACAACCTTACTGAAGCCCTTTTTGGCGTTAATAGCGAAACCGTGATCTTCCTTGTATCCACTTACTACTGCATCATTACCAACAAAATAAGACATAGCATCATGAGCTGTAGGGCGGAACTGTTGTTTCGCGGCTTTAGTTGGTTTGAAGAGTACATTAGAATGATCGTACCCATATAGTTCACCCGCACGCTCACCCGCGAGACTTACATAGTCCTCACCCGAGAGGAAGGAATTTGAAATATCCACAATTGATTGCGCCCAAAAGTTTTGCGCTGCGATGACGTCATATTCGGATACGACATTCATAAGCTTCTCGGCTTCATTTAGCTGAGCAACTGGTTGACTAAGACTTACACGAGAGGATTTTGTAGGTTTACTAAAACCCCTGGCTGCGTTTACTTCTGTATCATATTGAGCGGGATCGTTAAATACTCGAGTTTTAACGTTACGTGTGAGATTAATACGTGCGAGGGAAAAGGACATATTATACATTCATTGTTCTTATTCTTTATTATCCTTATTCTTGTTTGGACGGATAGCCCACTTATTTTCCTTGTTGAACTTCTCGTAGTCAATCTCCTTAATTTTGAAGACATCCATTAGAAACTTCTTCAATGGGTGAGGCTTCTCATCCTCTTTGGGTCTCTCCTCCCGGCTTGCGAGTGCAGAGTCTCTGTTCTCTTTATCACTTGGGATTCGACGCCTCCCCTCACCTGGAGCTTCAGCAGGCTCAACGAAATCATTCTTCTTAGATTGGACGCGGATATTGGGTCGTATATGTAAAAGTCTTGTTAACATTTTACTATGGGCAGACATTATCTTTAATAGTGTATAATTCCACCAGCTTCCAAAAGTGTTTTGGTCACTCCAATAGCGACAAGTCCAACTCCGATCTCTTTGTACTCCATCTTGAGTAGACGACCCGCGATGGTCATCGGCATAACCCACGAAGTGAGTTGGAAGAGGCTGTAGTTGATTAAATCCTGATCAGGGAGAGCAGAACGGACTTTAACATTTCGTACGGGGCGACGAATAGCTTTGTTAGTTTTTGGTAAAGTAACACGTTTGTGTTGTACATGGATAGGTCTGGCGAGGGTTAACATTTTACACAGTTTACGCTTCTTATCTTTATGTGATAAAAATGTATTTTGGAGACCTAAGTCATTCCCAAACCAGTATAAAAGTATACATCTACAATCAACAACATGACGACCATGAACGCTGCTTCCATTGCTACCTACATTTCCAAGCTTGAGACCGAGAACATGCAGCTCGCTGCCAAGGTTGACAAACTCGCCAAAGACGGGCTTGCTATTCGTCTCAAACTTATTCAATATGAGCGCGAGTTTGAGATTGACGACGAGGAATCCGTCTGCTCCAATGACCTTGGTCTATCTTACGACTCGGACGAGACTGACGATACTTACGTAGTTGACAAGTCTTACGAATCCGAGGACGAGGTATCATCCTATGCTTCTACTGAGCGAACGACTATGGATTCCGAAGATTTTGATGAATGCTACAACCACGAGCTTGTTCGCGCTTTGGGAGCTCTCTCTTACCATGAGAAAGATATGCATAAGTCCAATGCTTACGCCAAAGCGGCTGATGCTATCTATGAGCTAAAGTTCAAGGTAGACGATGGACACGAGATTGCCATCGGTGATAAGAAAGTTCCTGGTATTGGCAAGAGCATCGCCAAACTTATTGACGAGTTCCTCGAGACTGGAAAAATCAAGAAGCTTGAGCAGCTCTCAGCGGTTGATGATACCCATGACGACTACGCTGATACCAATGAGGAGGTGGCTTATTACCTTGAGACCCTCGCCCAAGAGGAAACTGATGCATTCAAGGGTAAGGCTTATGTAAAGGCATCCAATGCTATTCGTGAACTTGACTTTGAGGTTACCCACGGTGATGAACTTGCTGATGGTCCTAAGAAGGTCCCTGGTATTGGCAAGGGTATTGCCAGAAAGATTGATCAGTTTCTTCAGAGTTGTTAGATCCACGTCGCAGGCTTTGATTTGAATTTCTTCTTTGGTTTACCACTGAGACGTGAAAGCAAATACACATAGAACAGTAATCCGTAACGGATCATTAACTTATTTTAATACAACAAAACAATTTACATGTCAAGCTCCTCCATACCTACTTCTCCGTGTTGCGTCTTCCAATCGGACAAGTCATTGTATATCTTTTCTGATGTGTCATATGTACTCCGTCCATCTTCAATCATCATATCTCTTACACATTCAAACAGAACAGTTGTAAGTGCAAACTTATAAGCGAGAAAACCAACAAAAGTACAACCATAATCAAAATCAAAAGCAAAGGGGGCATTGTTCCAAGATACTTCAAATGCTGCAAGACTGATAGGTGCGAGAAACTCTTTTTGAAAAATTGAATTCTCAAAATTATCCACCCTTTCGGAAAGCAGGGAAACATAAGTGTAAGATGCCAGAGCCCCGAAGGCTACAGATACACCTTGATCCGCACCTTGGGTAATGAAATAAGACGCAGATAGTGCAGACCCATACCCACAAGTACTCCTCTTTAGAGTTTTCTTAAGTTTGTTGTAATCATGAGTAGATGCCAGAATTGGGGCGGGTAGCGCGTAAGTGTAAGACATTTCTGAATATTTTACTCAACAAATCTTTATCTGAGTTATATTATAATGCCGTGCCAAAACTGTAAAAAAAAGAAATGTGGTATTACAATGACTTGTAAATATTGTAGTGGTGATTTCTGTATCAGTTGTTTACATTTAGAAAAACATAAGTGTCCAGGTATCGAAGATAAAATTAAAATGGATCGTGAAATATTGAGTAAAAAGATTGAATATGAAAGAGAACCCAAACACTTAAAGATTTAACTCGTAAGATGAATAGGGGACAAAGGTAAGTTTTTTTGGGGTAAAGGTAAGTGCTGGGATGTCCGAGTGGTCTAAGGAGGACGACTTAAGATCGTCTGTGTTATACACGCGCGGGTTCGAACCCCGCTCCCAGCATCTATGGACTTGTAGTGAAACGGATATCACTCTGGACTTCTAATCCAGCGTTCCGGGTTCGATTCCCGGCAAGTCTGAACTTAAAGTTTTAAATTAATAAAATAACATGCAAATACGTGTACTCGGATTGCTTCCGTACATAGTTCATTATCTACGTACGGAATCATTAATAGCTTATATTGTGATTAATAACGGAATATTATATCATATATTGTTACCAACAAGTCAGCTTGTTAAATGGTATGATATAATATGCAATGTCTACATGATGGTATTTGTAAATATTCAAGTCCAAAATATATACGTATTTACGTGGACTTGTTTCGCAGCTGGATGTTTTATATATAACTCTTTGTATATCAAACGAAAGTTTTTGAAGGGTGTTTTCCATATCGCAGGTGTTCAATTACCTCTATACAGAGCTTTGACACTTACTTCTTTTTAGTAGTCTTCTTCTTTGTAGACTTCTTTTCCTTTTTGATCATAATGGAAGGGCTGTGAAGCGCCTCAATACCGCGGATCTTTTTACTTTTATCCTGAATAGCTTTTTGAAATTTCAGGTAATTATTCATTAGATTGTTACCTCCACCACGTGTATTAACCTGGTAGTTGTTGGGGGCATAACCACCCTCGCTATCCCTCATGAAATACCCTCTCACAAGATCGTTAGCATTCTCATTAAGAGGTGTGAAGATCCCCGATTTATTAACCCTGGTCATATTATAGTATACACTAATATTATAATGTGGGTTTTTGCTTTAGTCACAGGAATTCCAATTATTGTGTACGGCGCTGCATGTTGGGGTTTGATTTACAACTTGAAAAGACGTCGTGAATTGGGCATCTCCCCGAGATGTTCCCAAACTGACTTAAGGAATATACATCCTCTTTAAATATAAGATGACACCCCAAATTATAAAAGGGTGGAATTCTAATACAATTAATTGGGATGATTGTATAGACATTTACAATAGTTCAATTGAAGAGTGTAAAAATGAACAAAATATTAAATATGACAGTAAGCACCAGTTATTGTTATATGGTGAGATGGTAAAGATGAAATTACCTGGATTTTTTAATACACCTAATGCACATATACATCAAAAGGTACAAGATGCGATGAAAATGACAAATACTGCAAATGCTCATATGTATTTTAATATTAGTCGTAAACCTGGTAGTTTAGGTTTACATTATGACGAAGAGGATGTATTTTATTGGCAGTGTGTTGGAAAAGTTGTAGTAATAATTGACGATGTTGAATATTTACTAAACCCCGGTGATATGATTAAAATTCCAAAGTATGTTAAACACAATGTCGTACCTATAACACCGAGAATTGGTATATCTATGAGTGTTACATAAAGAATATAATTGTATCCAATATAGAATGCCTCTCGGTATCAAGAAACTCTCTTACGATGCTATTCTTCCAACTCGTGGTTCTGATGGTAGTGTTGGATACGATCTATACAGCAATGAAGACGCTATTGTTCCGTGTCAGGCAGGTAACGCTCTCGTTGGGACTGGATTAGCTGTGAGGATTCCAGATGGCTGTTATGGTCGTGTTGCTCCTCGTTCAGGATTGGCTGTCAAGCATTGCATTGATGTAGGTGCGGGTGTAATTGATCCAGATTATACCGGTGAAGTCAAGGTTGTTTTATTCAATCGTGGATTTGACAACTTTGAGATCAAGAAGGGTGATCGTATCGCTCAGTTAATTCTTGAGAGGTGTGAAACTCCTCACATTAAGGAAATTGGTCTCCTTGAGGAAACTCTGAGGGGTTCAGATGGTTTTGGCTCTACGGGAAAATAAGAAAAACATTAATAACATAAGAATGAGAAGTCCTAAGAGAGCGTAAACTGTAAAATTTACAGATGTATCTGCGGTTCCCTCACTCTCCTCCTCCTTCTCTTCACCCTCCTCCTCTTCAGGGGGTGGTTCACCGTAACACGTTTCATCGGTGCTAATAAACTTTTCAACTTCTTCTTCTGTACAAGCATCTGGGTCAGCGCAAAGGTTGCATTTTTCACCTTCTTTGCACTTACAACATTGCTTCACAATACTGTTTTCGGGAAATGTGACATTTTCAGATGGAGCCATATATCCCGAAGAACACTCATCTGTACTCACGGGGTGGCAACCTTCGGGTGCAATTTCTACACCGCGCATAGTTCCATCGTCCTGTTGAACTTCTAGATCACTAATAGCACAACTACTCATTATAATTAGTACGGATTATTTTTATCACAGAACCACATAGCTTCTTGTGTGGGCATAAAAAGCATACCATGTCTCATAGTCATAAAAAGTTTAGCCTTGTTTAGGTTGGGGTAAGACCATAAGAGCCACCTTTCCCAGTATTCAGCTCTAAAGAAATCTTCCCAATCTTCCTCTGTACTTTCTTTAACTCTTAACATTTCACGTTGTATTTCATATGGATCAGTCTCAATTCGCAACTCCTTAGGAATGATAGCACCCTTTCTAATAAGATGCGCACGCATGAGTCTGGGATTACCGTGATCTATATAATGCTCAACACCCTTTTGTCCGAAATCGATAGATCTCTGATTAGGTAAAGTCACCCTAAGTTTGTGGGTGACCGAGGGACTTGGTTTCAATACAACGTGCATTTAAATTGTCATAGATAAAGATTCTGAGATATTTACACATAGATGAAAAACTATGAATCCCTGGACTCTATTACTATCCGAGTTGGTGATTCTTCCAAAGAGAATGATAAACTTTCTACGGAGAGTAATCCAAAATATTGGTGGTTACACGTTTCCGAATGTCCAGGATCTCATGTCGTTATATGCTATGAAGGGGAAGTAGTTCCTAAAGAGACTAAGAGGGATGCAGCTGTTTTGGCTGTACATCACAGTAAAGCTCCATCCCAAAAGATGACAAAAGTTGATTTTGTTAGAGTTGACCAAGTTTACAAATATGTAAATACTCAACATGGACAGGTTCTAATTGAAGGAGACGTCACCAAACTTACTGTATTCATGAATAAGGAGAAACCAAGACTTGAAAGACTTTTGAAGAACTCGCTTAAATAATAATATCTAACTAATTTTAACGTATGTATAAGACAACATATGATAAATCCGAGTGTCAAACGGGTATAGTTCATATTGGCTATGGTAATTTCCATAGAGCTCATCAGGCCATGTATATAGATGATTACATGGAAAAATCCGGTGATCTTCGTTGGGGTATTGTAGCTGTCAATCTGAGAAACGAGGGATTTCGAGAGATTGATGATTACATTTTAAAGACACCTTCTTCATACAGAATTGTGAGGAGTCATCTTGACTACATTGATTGGACCAAGAATAGAACAATAGCTAAGCATATGCTTACTCTTCCGAGTGTTCATTTAATTACAGTAACTGTTACAGAGAGTGGGTATGCACCTGGATCTCCCTTATTTGAATATCTTGCGTGTGGACTTAGAAATAGAAACACACCAATAACAATATTGTGTTGCGACAATATTCGCCAAAATGGTAAAGTATTGGAGGCACAATTTTTAGCATATCTTTACCAAACAAATCAACATGAAATGGCTGATTGGGTGAGAGGTAATGTGAAGTTTCCCTCATGTATGGTTGATCGCATCACTCCGAGGACTACATCACAGCTTTGTGAGGAAATAGGGCGGAGATATCCACATTACATGCATAACCCGGTTCAAACAGAGGAATATTCCAAATGGGTAATAGAGGATAACTTTGCATCAGATTTTCCAGATTTAACACAAGTTGGTGTAAATATTGTGGATGATTTGGAGCCATTTGAAGAAACGAAAATTAGAGTGCTTAACGGTGGACATACATCTTTGGCATACCTTGGTGTTCTTTCCGGTTATCGTACATTTGATCAAGTTATGAATGACGAAAAACATCGCGAACATTTCAAGAATCTTCAAAACGAGGAAATTATTCCTTCTATTGAAATGGAAATGGATCTTCCATTTGATATACACGACTATGTAGATACAATTGAAGAAAGGTTTTCAAACTCTACAAACGTTGATGACTTGGAGAGGATTTGTATGAATGGATTTACAAAATTCCACACTTTTGTGGTACCCACGCTTCGTAAATGTCTTGAACATGGAAAACGTCCTAAACACATTTACAAAAGTATTGCGGCTTGGTATATATACGCGAGACGGTTTGCAAGGGGGTGTACAAAAATTCGTTACAATGAACCTAATTGGGTTTTATTGGAGCCCCTCTTAGCAGATCATAAACTGGATGCATTTGTTACTAATGAGAGATTGTGGGGAGATATTCCTAAAAACTATATTACATTCTCTAGGGATCTAAAATCTGTACTAATGTCACACACGTATGAAAGGGAAATTGATATGCTTGCCGATTAAAGTGGTTCTTCTTCTGGTACAACATTGGGTTGTTCTATTCTAAAAACACCCTTGGAGATGGCTGCCTTTATAATTTCTATACGTGTATTTGGAATTGTCCAATTATTATCAATCGCAACAGAAACATACTTTTGAACTACATCATTCGCAGCAATATTTGCTCTGTTACGAATAGCGTTGTCTGCCCATTCTTGGGGATCAGCCATTACAGTTCTGGCTGCAAGATGTTCTTCTTCCGACAGTGTTATACGAATTTCTAATGTAGATACTTCTTCCATATATACCGTAAAGAATTAATATTTATCGCCTAAATAAATCGCAAGCGTCGTTGAGTGGAGCTCGCTGCCTCCGTAAATCGAGTCGGCATGGACTTCCATAGCGACGTAATCTCCTTCGTCCAAGTAGATCAATACCTGAGCCGAAATCCCGCGCCTGCTACTATTCCCGGAGTCGTTTACGTGCGCTGCACCCCAACTGAACACAGACCCATTTCTCCACCATCGCGTGTTGGGAGCTGAGTCACCTGCTCCACCTAATCCCGTGAATGTGAATAAGTAATATCCCGGAAACCCCGGTGGAGCTGTAAACCGACCGGTGGATGAGTTATATAAACCGTTATCGTTGTATCCAATTACATTCCAAATGTATTGACCCACCATATTCCCCAATGGATTGGTGGTGGAATATACTCTCCCGCCATTCCTACCCACCATCGAGATGGGTCGGTCTGGGTAAGACTGACCACCGAAAAGTTTTGTTATCGTGCTAAGACTGCCTACATTAGACAGGGTTGAACCAGTAACGTGGAGGTTAGATGTGACATTTAGATTACTTACAGTACTGTCACATATAACGTGCAGATTACCCGTGACAGTTACATTACTCTCCGATGTATCCACAAAGAGTACAGGGTCACTCATCTATATTTAATCTACAAAATTAATAGTCAAACTTTGTGGTATTCCGTGTTGTTCTATGTGCTCTCTCAGATGCCCTATAGCTTCGTCAGCTGAGAGAGTTTCATCCTCCTCCTCACCGTCATCCGTTCTGGACCATTCTTCGTGGAGTTCAAGAAGAAACTGGTTAAGACCCGGATATTCCTCTTGCTCTGTATTAGTCGGTATATACCCCGGCATTGTCATGGGTTCATTTTGATTAACGAGGAAAGATGGTGGTTTCACCTTTTCTCGGATATCTTTTATCACATTGCATATCTCCACGTAATCACCTTCTGGAAGACGTTCCGCATTCTGATCAACCAAATCAATTAACTTATGGAATAGATCCATTTTGAGTTGTTTTTCATATTATTCGTATTTACTTAGGTTATTAATTTCCAAAAGCGACACCCGCCATACCATTCTTTATACGTAAAATGTTAAAATTCACGGCATACACGCGATGAAGGTTGTTACCTCCAGAAACATTGTTGACGAGAAGCTTGGCGTTATCTATGCGGCTGAAGTTTAGTGTGCCACTGGGCTGCGCCTTGCTCATGGAGAGGCAGAAAGGCCAAGAGTAGGTTGGGAGATCATCCAATACATCATCTGGGAGATCAGTGCAGTGCATTTGGGGAACAATGTTGTGATGATAGACATTGGAACTATTCTCAAATAGAGCTGTACCGTTGATGTAGAGAGAAGAAGTACCGAAAGTGTACTCATCATACCACTTCTGACCTGCAGCCGCACCGGAAATAAGGTGGATAGACTTCACTGGGTGGTTGAAGTAGCTGAGATCCATCTCGGTATCAGTGCTGGTAGCTGGCTGGTATTGGGTTTGGGTGAACAGAATCTCATGCTCGGTCTCGGTGAAATACTTCCTCTCATCGGTATCAACGTATATGTAGTTACCGTAGATCTTGGGAGTACCTTGGGGAGTGTAACCATCCCTGCACTTAATTCGAAGTTCCACCTCATGATATTGTAAGGCCACCAAAGGAAGAGCCTTGGTCCAGTCCTCACCGAAGAAGAAAGGAATCATAAAGTGATTCTGACCATGGTTCTCCTTGGCAACATTGGTAGTGACAGTGCATGAAGCCTTGGCAGAGTTATCGCGGAGAAGGGGGTTGTAAGCACCCTGGATGAAAAGTGAGTCAAGTTCCGAAACCTTCTGACCACCAATCCAGAGTTGGAAAGTAGTGGGGTTGGAGGCATCGGCGGAGAAGAGACCGTCAGTGTTGGTAGCAATGTTGGAAATGAGAGTATCCTCAACCCAAATGTAACTGAGAAGGTCACCCTTAGAACGAATGGGTACGGTAATCTCATTAGAGGCACCAAAGGATCCAATGTAGTCCATGCGCTCGGGCTTCATAGAGAAGTTAGTGTGGCGCTTGTAATTCTGACGAAAAAAACTGACCTGTGGCTCACCAGTGATGAACACATCCTGGGCACCTTTAGAAACAAGATCAATCAAAGCAGCTGACATATTTACTAATAAAGTATATTAAAATTTTCGGGCGTTAATAACACAACAAAGAAAATGGTAGTTTTTCAGGCACTTACATGGGAGGCTCGAGATGGAGAAGATGAACACTTGATTAGCATCTTTGGTAAAACCGAGGATGGCAAATCAGTCTGTGTTACTACCGCTTTCACACCTTACTTTTTTATTAAGCTTCCAAGTGGCGTGGATTCGCAAAAGGTTCAAAGAATTTATGACATTCTCGGTAATCAGTGCAAAGATTCTCTGGTTGCTTATTCATTGATGAAGTCTAAAGATGTCTGGGGTTTCCAGAATAATGAGGAGTTTGCATATATGAAAATTAACTTTAAAGATCTTCAAGCTCGCCGATTGGTTGATTCCTTTTTACGTAGACCACTTGATAGGAGTCCTGAACTGTATGAAATTTTCGGTGTAAGGAATGTTAAGGTCTACGAATCTAATTTGGATCCGGTATTGCGTCTTATGCATCGTACAGGTATTCAATCGACTGGGTGGCTTGATAGTGGTGAAAGATGTGTTCGTTCTCACATTGCGAATGTTGATATTGACCTCTTCTGTAACGATTGGACTACTCTAAAGCCAGTTGCCCGAGATGATATTGCACCATTTGTAGTGGCATCTGTGGATATTGAATGTAATAGTTCTACTGGTAAGTTCCCAGATGCAAATATTCTTGGTGATGCTTGTTTCCAAATTGCTATTTCTCTTTGTAAGTTTGGCTCTGATGAACCATATGACAAGACATGTCTCTGTTACAAGGAAACAGATTCAAACCTTGAGGGGTGTGATATTCGCAGCTATGCTACTGAGAAGGAAATGCTTGAGGCATTTCAAAAGTATTTACATTCCAAGGATATTGATATAATTACGGGATGGAACATCTTCGGTTTTGATATGGAATATATTTACAAACGTGCGCAAATTAACAAGTGCAATTACGACTTTTACAATTTGGGAAAGCTAAAAGATATTGATTCCCAATTGGTTATTAAAAAGCTCTCGTCAAGCGCTTTGGGTGATAACTTTTTGAAGCTTCTTCCTATGAGTGGTAGGTTTATTTTTGATCTCTTTCATGAGGTAAAGAAAGGTTACAAACTGGATAGCTATAAGCTTGATAGCGTTTCAAAGCTGTACCTTGGAGATCAAAAGATTGACATGGCACCAAAGGAGATGTTTGCTCGCTATAGGGAAGAAGATCCTGTTAAACTGAGAGAAGTTGCTGAGTATTGTATTAAGGATACTCTCCTTCCACATAGACTTATGAAGAAACTTTGTATTTTGTTGAACTTGGTTGAGATGGCTAAGGCAACGTGGGTTCCAGTTCCATTCCTTGTGGAACGTGGGCAGCAGATTAAAGTCTTCTCCCAACTGACTAAGAAGGCGAGGGAGCTTGGATTTATGGTTCCGACTATTCGTTATGGTTCCCTCCCTGAAGAACCCTACGAGGGTGCGACTGTCCTTGAAGCTCAAAAGGGGGCGTATTACACACCCATCACAGCCCTTGATTTTGAAGCCCTGTACCCCAGTATTATGATGGCTCACAATCTCTGTTATTCGTCGTATGTAATGGATGAGAGGAAGTATGGTAATATATCTGGTATTGAATATGAGACTTTCAAGATTGGCGACCGCACCTACAAGTTTGCACAGGATGTTCCCAGTCTCTTACCTGCAATCCTTTCGGAGCTTAAGCAGTTCCGAAAACAGGCTAAGAGGGACATGGCTGCAGCTACAGGTTTCATGAAGGAAGTCTACAATGGTAAACAGTTAGCCTACAAAATTTCAATGAACTCTGTGTACGGTTTTACAGGTGCTGGTAAGGGTATTCTTCCATGTGTCCCCATTGCTTCTACTACTACTTCAAAGGGTCGTTCAATGATTGAAGAAACTAAGAACTACGTTGAGAAGAACTTCCCAGGTTCATATGTTAGGTATGGTGACACTGACTCGGTTATGATTGAGTTTGATGTCGGTGATCGTACGGGTGAAGAAGCTATTGCCTACAGTTGGGAGGTGGGTGAGAGGGCTGCAGAAGAATGCAGCGCTCTTTTCAAGAAGCCAAATAATTTAGAGCTTGAGAAGGTATATTGTCCTTACTTCCTTTACAGTAAGAAACGATATGCTGCGAAGTTATGGACAAAGGGTAAGGATGAGAATATGCATATGGACTATATTGATGTAAAGGGTCTTCAACTTGTGAGACGTGACAATACACCCCACGTTCGAGAAGTATCCAAAGAACTTCTTGATGTAATTCTGACTTCAAGTGATCCTGGTCCACCCAAGGAGCTTGCCAAGGAGAGAGCTATTGAGCTTCTTTCGGGTGATGTACCAAATCAGAAGCTTATTTTGAGTCAAGGTCTATCCGATTCTTACAAAGTTGGGGGTAAATCTGTATCTGTAACAAGTTCAGAAAGTGTTAACATTAATCAATCTCATGTGCAAGTAGTCACTAAAATGAGACAAAGGAAACCTGGTTCAGAGCCACAATCTGGTGACCGTGTACCCTACCTTCTTACTAAGACTGGGGATCCAAAGGCAAAGGCTTTTGAGAAGTCCGAGGACCCAAAGTATGTTGAAGAGCATAACATCCCCGTAGATTACCACTATTACTTCCTCAATAAGTTTTTGAATCCTGTGTGTGACCTTTTAGACCCACTCTATGATAATGTCAAAGAGGAAATCTTTGGTGAAATCATTAACCAACATAAACCCGTAAAACCTCCCAAGCTTCCCTCCCTGAGTGGCATGAAGAAGGAGCAACTGATTGCTGAATGTAAACACCTTGGTTTAGAAGATACAGGTACACTCGCTATTTTGAGGGCTCGGCTTAAGGAAGCAAGAACAAAGGAGGATTCCGTTGAAGACTTATTTAAAAATTATAATCCAGTAGAAGTTAGGAATGAGTCTGTATGATAATGTTGTAAAGCTTATGGACGAATCTCTTGAAGAGCGTATAAATGTTGTGGTGAATGAGTATGCCGAAAAAATATCAAAAAAACATGGCATTCCATTGGAACAACTTTTAAAAGATATTCCAGAGTCTTATACGATTACTACGTGTAAAGGTACTAAAAACAATGGGCAGAGATGTGGGTTTAAGGCATTTGAGAATGGGTATTGTAGACATCACGCCTCACAGGGTCATCGTGTATGCCAAAGGGCATTTTCAAGTACAGGAAGTATTCATAATCACGGACCTGAGATCATGTTTGTAAGAGGGTGTCCCGGTTGTGAAGCTTCAAACGGGCTTATAGATTTGGGGGTTTAATATAACAATGAACAAAAACGATATTCTACTAACAGCAATAAACAAATTTTACGATGAAGAGAAGAATAAAACTATACTATTAAAAATTTTAGACAAGTCCAGTGGTATCAGCCTTCGCAATTTGGAATGGTTTATCACAAACTACGCTAAGAAGAATCACACCGCTTATCAGACTGGTGATGGTAAATTATTCACTGTTCATTGTGCATATAAATCCAGTCTTAACGGTTACAGTAAACAACTGTTTGATCCATTTTGTAGATCACAGAAGTTTGCATACACAGTTCCGGGAACATCTCATGAAATCCATACAACTTTGGCACAGTTGAATTTCATCAAATGGTGTATCAAGAATAATATTATTGACTATATAAACAATCACCGAGATACTCTATTTAGTAAGCAAGTGACATAAAACCATTTGAAAATACAAATGTTTGATAGCCTGTGTAGTACATATTTAATGAAAATGTTTCAGTTGTAATGTCAATCGGCTGTGAAGTATCCAATTTAACTTCAATATTAGTTTTATCGGATTGTAGCCAATAAAAATCCAAGTTTCCCGATGGTTCCACATTTATCGGATTCAACGAGAAACTATACGTATATACATTTCTAATTGGTCTTGCCAATCTTTTTTGGAATGGAATGAGATATTTGAAATATGAGTGATCTGTTTTTGTTACATTTGGAAGTTTATTTCCATTTATGTTGAAACTTGCTTCGGACATAAGAGGATAAAAGAATGTATTCTCACCTTGAAAATCGAGGGACGAAGAAAAATTGAAACGATTTTGGTACAAACGTTGACCAGCGACAGATGCACCGTATGGACCTATAGCATCACTTTCATCTTCAAATATTGTATTCCTTAAAAACCAGTGAATGCACTTTACAGGAATGTTAGGAACTAAGTTATTCCTTATGACGTCTCTATTTAGATCGCTAACAATCACGGGGTGTCGACGTACAAGATCTGTTATAAACGTCTGGTCTTTACTCGTCAGAAAGATTCTCTCTTCTGGACTTACAGTTATTTCTTCAGTGATTATATTAAACTGAGGTAGAGTTACAACGTCAGTTGTTTCTGTAAAGAACTCTTGTTTATGGAACTCAAACTCAAACTCTATTTTCTGTTTATAAATTGAACACACGGGGAAATAGGGTCTATTAGGACTATTTGACGAATATTCATCACTTGCAAACTTCCTCGAAAAGAAGAAGTGGATTGGAATAACCAAATCTGAACTATACCTCGCTACAGCAATATTGTCCGGTGCATCATCAAAGCCGAGGTTTCTATTTACAAGAAATCGATTTGCAACTTTTTCAGACATTTCTAAATAAAGCTCATCATATATAATACCCCAGTCATCATATATCTTCTCTACCTCAATGTCATCTACATACATTGTTACACTTTTGAGAAGATGTCTACCCAATTGATCCGCGTAGTTTCCATCGCTTATAGCGGGCATTGTTACACTCAAGTACATATTACTCAATAGATCGCCCATATTTCGCGGATTAAATTCAACTTTAATTGTTTTATTAAAAGGCCACCCCGGGGCTGCATTACCAGGTTGAATTACATTACGACTCCTATGATATTTTCTAAAATCGGAGTGAGCACGATTATTGGTATAATTAAAGAATGATTCTTCTGGATCATCGGAAAGCAAGTGAGTGTCTTGCTTTCCGATAGCTTTGAGCGAAATTTTCGCAGCTTCACCCATACCTATCTATTGTCTACATATTTTTAATATCCATTTTCCACATTTCAATGTGACTTGTATTTTTCATCACCTCAAGTTCTTCCTTAGCCTGTTTAGACTCCTTGAGAAGATCCTTGACAGATTCCTCTGTGTATTGCACAGTCTTGATGTTGAGAAGATAGTCATAAGTACCACCAATTTTGGGGAAAGTCTGTGCCAACTCTGCCTCCAATTCCTGTTTCTTACGTTTGAAGACCACGATATCACCTTCAATAACCATAGTGACAAACTTTGATTTGTATCCACACATGGTAGCCCTTGTTTCAAGAACCTTGATGAGGTGTGCCTTTCTCTTCACATAGTGATCTTCGCGCAGTTCCACAAAGTCCTTGAGAATCTCTTCCGGACTCGAGTATTTGTGGATTCCCCTCGTGGGGTGGAAAAGATGCATATTTGATACACGGAACGTCTTCCTCAATTTTAGATCCTTGAGGAGATCTTTTCCCGTGTAATCTTCAATTTCAAAATGAACATCCTCCGTTGTGGAATTATTCGTAAATCCACCAATCAACTTCTTTTCAACGAGACCTTCGAGATATTCCTTGTAATCCTGTGTCCAACGTCCTGGTGGTAATTCAGTGACCACGATATTCATCCCTTTCCAATTCCACACACCTTCCATCATCCATGTATCATCCTCCTTGTGTACTTTCCCCTTGAATCCCTTGAACCACGGTCTCATGGGTACAACTTGTTTTCCGTCCAAGATCCTTCCAATGTTATCCTTAATATCCCTGGGATTGAAGGGTGGGACATAACAACTGAAACCTGTACCAATACCTTCTGAACCATTTACGAGAACCATAGGGATAGTTGGCATGTAAAAGTCTGGTTCAATTGACCGTCCATCATCATCCAAATAGTTTAGAATCGCATCATCACGAGGGTCAAAGATCTTCCGAGCTTGCTTAGTCAGCTTCGTGAAGATATATCTCGTTTGAGATGCATCCTTACCTCCCATGAGACGGGTACCGAACTGTCCACAAGGTTCAAGGAGATTGATATTATTTGAACCCATATAATCATTTGCCAACTTCACGATCGTATCTGCGAGGGATACTTCACCGTGGTGGTATGAACTTTTTTCAGCCACAAATGCAGCCAATTGTGCAACCTTCATCTCATCTTTGAGATTCTTTTGGAAGCAGGAGTACATCACCTTGCGCTGGGAAGGCTTGAGACCATCCGCTACGTGAGCGATGGAACGCTTGAGGTCTGCAAGTGAGAAGTTCACGAGATCCTTATGAACAAAGTCAGTAATGTTCAACTGCTTCACATAACCATAAGGAACTTCAAGTTCTGTTGGATCTTTCGCGGTACTTTCAAGAAGCCACATTTTACGATCATCAGCCTTCTTTTTGTCAAATGCCAAGACAATAGACTTATCAGTCATGATGTCATGTTCGAATTTGACAGTGAGATCTTCAATTTGTTTGAAATACTCACGCGCCTCCTTAGAGGTTGAAGTACCGAGACCCTTGTAGTACTTAATGCGCCACCCCTGTTGTCCATTTCCATACCAGTTTCTGAATGCAGAATCTGTGTAAAATGACTTGGTTTGGGAAGCCTTCGTAGCCTTAATAATTGGTGTTACCATAGATACCACGAAACCCAATTTGAGGAGGCTCGGCCAGAAGTAGTGCAGTTGATTAAGGATCAGTCCTTTGATGTGCGAACCATCGTTATCCGCGTCAGTCATTATCATCAATCGCCCATATCGGAGCTCAGATACATCCTTATAGTCTCTTCCTTGTTGGAGACCCAAGATTTTCTTGAGATCATTGAACTCTTGATTCCCGGTCAACTGTGCAACTGATGCATCTCGGACATTCTTGCACTTACCCCGAAGTGGGAATACACCATAGTGATCTCTTCCAACTACGGATAGACCAGCGACAGCGAGTGTCTTTGCCGAGTCACCCTCTGTTATGATGAGAGTGCACTTTTTGGATTGATTTGTACCAGCCTTGTTTGCATCATCAAGCTTTGGGATACCTGTAATTTTTGATTTACGGGCTCCACCATCTGTCTTAGACAACTCCTTCATTTCCTTAAACTTTGAGAGTGCCAACAGTTCATCTTGAATACCAGTCTTGAGAGCATTCTTGACAAAGGTCTTATTGGGTGCAAACTTACTCCCAAAGTCTTGCACCTTGGAGGTACACTCAGACTTTACTTGACTGGAAAATGTTGGATTCTCCAGTGTTGCCCGAACAAAGATGTTGAAGGTATTCTTAACTTGTTGGGGCTTCAATTTAATCTTCTTAGCCATCTCATCAATGATACCAGAGGCAAGATGAGAAGCCACATGGTCAACGTGTGTACCACCCTTATTGGTGCAGATACCATTTACAAAGGACACTTGCTCAAGTCCGTTCTCGGATGGTCCTACACAGACAGACCAACGATCAGTGGTAACTGAACATAGATCTGTAACTCCTTCGTGCATCTTGGCATAAGCCTCAAATGTTATCTTGGGTAGAGCTTCACCTTGGAACTTGACTTTGCAGTTAGAGGTTGTGCAAATGTTTGCATCCCAAACACGCTTCTCAAAAATCTTGTAAATGTTAATATCCATATCCTTCATTCCAAAACGTTTCCAATCCGGTGTGAAAGTTATAGACACTGAAGATGTTGCAGCACTGTGCTTAGTTATTTTTGGTGGATGACACATGGTCATGTTGTTAGACCACTTTTGGGTATAGGTCTTCTTTTCTTCACCATCCTTGATGACCACAGAGAATTCCGATGAGTAAATATTCGTTAATTTGGCTCCGTAGCCGTTACGTCCTCCCACGATCCTCTTTTGGTTATCATCATAGTTTGTACTTGTGAGGAGATGACCAAATACAAGTTCGGGATTCCAGATACCCTCCTTTTCATGCATACGAACACTGATGCCTCCGAGAGGTCCATTGTTTTCAATAGTAACTGCACCATTTTCTTTGTCTACAGAGACAGCAATTTGGGTAACATTTTTGGGGTGCAGGGAGTTGCGATCAATGGCGTTGACGAGAATCTCGTCAAAGATCTTGAGCAAGGCTGGTGAATAAGAGATGTTCTTCTTTTGAAAGTTCTTGTTCGTGTTATTCAGCAGCCAATAGGACTCGTGGGTTTTATCCACAGGACCGACATAGGAGTCTGGTCTCTTGAGGACGTGTTCAACGTGGGTGAGCTTTTGAACGCTCTCCATACTTTCTTAGTTTTATTACTACTCAAATCTCTAACTTAGGTTTTTCCTTTACAATTATGACCACCTCCAATCAAGCCGTTATTTACATCATAATGATAATTACAGTACCACTCATCGCAATAAGGACATTGTTTTTTTGGAGTGTCTACCGCGCTACACATATATTGTGATAAACTTGAACATTTGCGTTCTATATTTTTTTTCAATTCCTCTGTCTTTATTTTTAATGCCGCTGCTGCCTGCATTTGACGAAGCAATTCCATACGACGCTCAATCTCTTCTTTACTTAATGGTGAAATCTGCACTTTATCAAGTACACCGAAGTTTCTAATTTCCGGAGAGTAATCCCAATCTAAATTTTCAAACTTATATCGCAAACTTATTCTACCTCCATAATCACATGTTTCTATAGCTTTACCCTTTGGTTGTATTCTACCTACGGATGGTCGGAGTCCTTCCGCTCTAATTATTTCCATTGTTAAATTGGCATCTACTCCCACAGCTCCAACACCACCATCTATCTTAGATACCGTTGCACCCTGGTAAATATACGCTTCATATTGAACCGCTATATTACTACAATTTTCTATAACGATTTTATTACGACATGGTCTTGTGATGCAACATAAAAAGCATTCGGTGACTGATGATAACATATTATCTAACGTTTAGAAACAATTTTTACCACTTTTTCTACAATTTTTATCACTGATACAGCGTAAGAAAACATGTAGAGACATTTAACTGTATGTCTGACATCAAAGGATGGAAGTGGAAGTTTTGGAGATTTCAACTTTACATGTATACGGCATATAGCTTCACAAGTTCTTAAATATTGACCTTCTGATATATGTTCTCTTGTATCATCAACAGTTGACATTATTGTATGTAGATCTTCATCTACTGTCATAACTTAACGTAATAATTTTTCTTTAGATACCTTAAGAGATGTATCTATATCTTATAGCCGCAATTTTCGTGCTGTTTCTGATGATGCAGAACAAGACTCGTGGTATGAACAAGTCGATTGAAAAATTGATTAGACAGTCCGCTCGATATGCCACAGCGGCGCAACAGGACAAATCTCCGGTCATTGCGGTTCTTCACGCAAATTACGCGGCAGCTTATCTATACGCTGTTAAGGATATTGCCAACGAATCTCAAATTCACAATGCCACTGGTATAGATGTGAAGAAGTTCAAAGAGCACGTCACAAATGTTCAGGATATGGTAACCAAGAAGACATCTGAAGAATGTCCAAACTTTGCTGGCGATGTTGACATTTATCTTGCTCAAATTGGTGGTGAAGTGGCATAGAGTACCTAAGTGATTATCAAATATGTTAAAAATCAACTAACAAAATGCAAATAATTCGTGACACTGTTTGGTCTGCCTGCCTCTCCGATGCGACGAGAATGTACCGCCTCGGAGAGCCAAATGAAAAATGCTACAAGTTGGCTGATGCCACTTGGAAAATGAAAATGCGATACAAAAAGATTGAAAATAGGAGAAAAGAGAACTCTTCTATTTTGCTTGATGCTCCACCCAAAGAGGCTGCAGTGGATCAAAGGACAAAACAAAAGATTTGTTGCGCTGTGACAATGGCGGGGAAGCCTTGTAGGTTCAAGGCTGTTGTGGGAGACTACTGTAGGAAACACAAAGTTTCGGATATTGGTATGGGGAAGAAGGTGGATGTAAACAGTCTATTGAGCCAGTTGGACGGAATTAAAATCACTGGCTAATATAAACAATGTACTTAGATCAGGAGACTCTTAGACCTGTAATAATAGCAATGGCTCTTTACCTTGCAATCGGTGTCATCGTTCCCAAAATCGCTAAGAAGCCCACTGGTGTCGGACCCGTTGATGATCTTGTTATGACTATCATGTCTCAGCAGGGTTCTTTAATGAGTGGTGCCATCCTTGTTGGTCTTATTATCTTCGCCACCAACTACATTCAACAGGAACTCCTCTAATATATTTTCTTTCCCAACAAGTTTCTTAGTATGATCGTGGTTCATATAGCGTAGTTTCTTATCGTATGCATCTCTCATGAACTCCAAGAGTTGGTTCGGATTTGGTTTACCCCAGACCATTCCTTTCTTAAACAGAAAGTCATCTTTCTCCAATTCTTGAAGTTCACACTCAATCGTATATGGTGTCTTTACATACTCAGGGCTTCCACCAAAGTTAGTTATAATGACTGGTTTGTTGCGCAAAGCTGCTTCAACTGGACCCATACCCACACCCTCTGATTTTGAAAAGCTTACGTAGCAGTCACAACTATCATGTAGTTTATCCATTTCTTCATCTGAAATCAATCCGTTAATAACTTCAACATTTGGTAAGTTTATTTTAACTTCATTGTTGCATGTGGCTTTTACTACGAGTTTCGCATTTGGTTTATTTAACCTAACAAAAGCTTCCAAAATCCCTCTAAAATTCTTTCTATCATCCATTATATTTCCAATATGATAAAATGTATAGAATGGTTTATTGGGTGGTGGGATGTGAGCATGTATGATAGGAAAATCATTCTCAGGGAACTGTCTGGATAGTACACGTTTACAGAACATACTTGGCACCATAATCTTTTTTGATAGTTCCATTATCATACCGTAATCTTCGTGTACGGTTTCTGTTTCACAAACTGTCATAAATGCTAATTTATTAACACGTGTTTTAGCGTAGTTTGCATACTCAATATGCGATTTGATAGGTAGAAGGAACAGCAGACCGTATTCACTTATGGGTAACTCAGTACCTATGTAGTGGTAAGAGGCATCATCAAAAACTTTCGTGTATTTGAAAGCATGTTGACCAATGCCACTTCCAAGTTGTGGACCGATTATGATCATATTAGGTTTAAAGATAATCTTTCTTTTATATATATTACAATGGACTCTATCCGCACAGAAATTGAAGCTGAGATCAAGCGCGCTCGTCTTGACAAGGGTCGTCTATATGACCTACTTCTAAAGATTATTGATAATGCCGAGACTAATGCTACCACCGATGACGATGTTCCTATACCCCAGGGTGAGAAGAGTGAGAAGGGTGAGAAGGGTGAGAAGGGTGAGAAGGGTGAGAAGGGTGACAGAGGTCCCGTTGGTGCTCAGGGTTCCCAAGGCACTCAAGGACCCCCTGGTGTTTGTAAGTGTACTTGCACCAAGGAGGCTACCAAGCCTGCTCCCAAGGAGGTTGCCAAGCCCTCTGCCAAGCCCGCTGCTAAGAAGACTACTGCTAACACTCCAGCTAAGAAGAAGGTTACATCCAGCGCTCCTTCCACCGTAGTTTAATTTTATCCCAGTGATAATCTCTCCTATCCTGAAGTGTATCCAGGAGTAACGCCAGTTTGAGTTCTGTCTCAACAATCGTTGCTTCACTAAAACCTTTTCCCATATCAACGTAGGCTCCGCATATCTCGTTGTATGTAGGGACTTCTACACAATTTTCAAACTTGTAAATAACTTCGTCTTCAACCATTTCTTGATATTATAACGTCCCTTTTAATATCAAAAATTTATTATACAGTGGGACTTTTATTAACCCACCACATAAAACCTCCAAAGAGGGCTGCTAAAACTGCTACGAGGAGTCCAAATGAGTACTTCTCTTTTGGGGGTTCTGGTGGTTTATCGGGTAACTTTTGAACATTTTGATTGAGGGTGTCTATCTTACCAAGAAGTTTCTCCAACGCTAGTAGAATTTGGAGTTCACGGTTCTTTGGTTTCTCCTTGACGTTCACAGTGGTAATTTCAAGAATCATATACCATCTAGAATCTGGGTGAAGTAACACATAATCGTTGTCATCCTGATTTTCATAAATTTTAAAATTGAGTTTTCTGATAGATATAGGATTAAAAAACGTTTGCTTTCGGTGAAACATCTTTCCTTGTTTATCACGTAGAATCGTAGTTGAATCTTTAGCGAAATGTCTTTCTAAAGGGACACGAGCTAGAATCTGACCATGACGTTCATCAAGTATTTGTGCAACTTTAGGAATATCTGGACATATAACATCTACAAATTTTGATATATTACTTGGAGAAGCACCTGGACTTGCTCCACCAATCTGTGTAATGTAAAAGTCAACCATCTTTATACCAAGTACACGGCTCATATCCTCAATGTGTGTATTTGACTCAAGTTTAAGATCCAATGAAAATACATTATTTGTACCATTTACAAAGTTTGAGTCAATTATAACATATTGTGTTTTCTTTGGTATATCGTCTAATGACATTCTGAAGTATACTGATATAAAAAATAAAGTATATAGTTTACATATGGACGTTTTAGAGAGGGATAAGTATGTTATATATGAAGGTCTAATATCCAAAGATATGGCTAAAATAGCAGAACAGTATTTATTATTTCAAATGTTAAATTTTAGAAATATAGAATTGTGTAACGGACCTGGAAATGTACCCGGAGCTCATTGTCAGTATGTTGATAGTCTTATGGAGTCTTTATTACTTGACGCTCAACCAAAAATTGAAAAGAAGATAGGTGTAAGTTTAATACCTGTATTTTCATATTGTAGGGTTTATTTACCAGGTACTATATTGGAGGATCACGTGGATAGTTCTCGTGCAGAGTATTCGGCTTCGTTAACATTAGGTTGGAAATATACAGATAAACCCGATGATTTCCATTGGTCTTTATACGGTTACGTGGATGGTGAAAAACGTTATTTAGTTTGTGAACCAGGGGATGCTGTTATTTACAAGGGAAAGGAAATAGTACATGGGAGGGATCGTTTTAATGTAGCAGAAGGATCGTATCACGCTCAAGTGCATTTTCATTATATAGACGCAAACGGTCCTTATGCTGACACAAACATTCTATCAGGTGTGGGTAGAATACATAAATATGATGGTAGACCTGGAATAGGTTTCGATTTTCCTCAGTTTAAAAAATAAGTAATATCTTATATAAAATGTCCTTTGACGAAGATGCACCAGAAAAATACAGATTAATTAAACAATTTATACCAGACGACATTTGTAAAGTAGTTGAACAATATTGTTTATTTAAGATGTTGAATGAACCAGATGTAGTTGAAAACGAATCACAACAATGCCCGGGTACACATTCAGTTCATGGTGATATATTAACCGAATCTTTACTTTTGTACGCTAAACCCAAAATTGAGGATAATTTAGGTATAAAATTAGTTCCAACATATTCATATTATAGGGTTTATAAACCCGGTGACATATTAAAGGACCATAGAGATAGAGAATCTTGTGAGGTTTCAGCTACAATCACTATAGGGTATAGATATAATGATAAAGATGATAAATATCGTTGGTCCTTATACGGTTACGTGAATGATGAAAAACGTTATTTCGATTGTGAACCTGGAGATGC